>FWWL01001424.1_pt1 | contig 57265 bp, 52 predicted proteins | sample 2228331 | NCBI WGS metagenome assembly FWWL01 (sample SAMEA103939775, study PRJEB20133) | metagenome
TCTCATCTGCGCTCCTGAATAGCTGCGATGATCCAGAAATCCTCCCTTCCCGAAAACCCCTAAATGGTCTCAAGGGCGCTGACGGCAGACAGAATGGGACCACTGTCTCCAGCGTGCCCTCTGCAATATGGGTCATCGACGACGCCAACTGGCCGAAGAGCGATCTGATGACGCGGCTGACATAGGCTGCCAAACCAACCGCAAGAAGTATGATGGCGACGGATGTCGCGGTGTAGACGAGGAAGCTGCGGTAGGCGGAATCGAGAAGCTCGGTGGTCTGCGCCGCAAGGCTGCCGCGCATGGCCTCGATCTCCTTGAGCCAGAATGCCCGCCTCGCTTGGTCAGCCTTGGTCCACCCCGCGGCGTCCTTCGGATCCAGCTTTTCGAAAGCTGCATCCAGGAGGACGGGACGAACCCGATTGATCAGCTGGACGTCGTCCGATGCGAGGAAGCTCTTGTACTGGGCAATGTGCACCGTCGGAGCAAAGGTCTCGAACTGGCGTCCGAAGATCTGCTGAAGCTCCACGCCACGGTGCATCACGCGAAACAGCGGCTGGCTCAGCTTGCCGGTCTGAAACGCAATTTCGCCGCGGCCACCTTCGTTCAGGCTTCCCGTGCTGATTTCAAGAGCAGCGTGCAACGCGAAAATCGACCGGGCAATGTCGCTATTGTCGACGGCGCCGGCGAGGCGGCCGACGAGCTCGTTGCCCAGATTGCTGCTGTTCTGGAGGAACGCTCCCATCTTCGAGCGATCGGTCTCCCGGCGAAGCGCGCGCTCGCGCACGTCGGCGAGGATTGCGCGCTGGTCCAATATCGACTGCAGCAAAGCAGCCGTTTCGGCATTGGCGATCTTGACGCCTTTCGACGCGTCATCGATCCGCGCAAATGCGGAATCCGTCAGTGGCCACTGCGCCTGCATCTTGGCGCGGGCGTCCGCTTCCCCCGACGCCAGATACGGGTAGGCAGCGCGGCCCTCATTGGGAATGGCGGTCGCAGAAAAAGCCGTGGTCGCATCAACCAGCACCTGGAGGCGACGCGCCTGCTGCACTTCCCGATACGTTTCGAAACTGCTCACCGCCAGGATCGCGCCGAAGCATATCAAGGCCACAAGCGGAACGAGTGTCAGGCAATGAAGAAGATTGCCGAGCCGAATTTTCTTCATGTCAATCCCACCCCATATGAAGTGAGATACTTACTTAGAAAACTAAATATTCTGTTTCCCTCGCCGCCGGACCGGCTCACGCTTCGTTCCTAAAGCGCTCTCTCGCATCTGCCGGCCGCATTGCTCCGATCGACAGTCTGGGAACGTCGGCTGCATCCAAGGTTTCGGGCCGCGCCGACAGCACGGGATCGCGGCGACTCACAATCGCCGCAGTTCAACCGATCGCCACCTGGGTCACAAGGCGGTCATTTGAGGCGGAATTCGATGTGATGATCTTAACTACGGTATCGTGTGCACGCGTGAGATAGTGGTCGTAACGCTCCTGAGCGGCAATGACGTCGCGTTTTTTGATAGCATCGAGAACTCCATGGAGGATGGCGACGGTCGTGCGCTTCTCGTCAACACCAGTGGAGACGCTGAGGATAATCCGGATGTAGGATATGCGATCGAAAATGGATTGCAGCAGGTTGCGAGCGGTGTCGTTGTTGTAGCCGCTCCAAAGCACCTCGATGAGATCGCCAATTGCACTCACATACTCGATCGGGCGCCCTATGCACTCTTCGGCACGCAAGAGCGCAGCCTCGAGCCGCCCGACAATGTCGGTGTCGAGCCGCCGGATCATTTTTTCCAGCATCTTGGCTTCGAGAATCCGCCGAACCTCGTAAATCTCGGACGCCTCAGTCGCGGTTATACTTGAAACGACGACGCCTTTATTGTGCTCGCGGCGGACCAGGCCCTCTGCCTCGAGGTGACGCATCGACTCCCGAATGCAGGTCCGGCTGACGCCGGTCTCAAGGCAAAGCTGCCGCTCGACGAGGCGTTCACCAGGCTTGAAGCGCATCGTAAGGATGGCGTTGCGAAGCACTGCCGTGGTGCGTTCTCGCAAGCTGACCTTATCCTGGACTACGCGCAGTGAGGGCACGTCATTCATGGCGATAATATCTGGTTTCAAGTGGATCGGCGTGGCGCCGCCCCCCTAGCAGTCACGCCGCCCCTCGTAGACAGATTACGGCTTCGCGGCAATTAGCCGGGGTTGCCAGCGGACTTCGCGGTCGTTTCAGCCCCGATGTCCCAGAAGACACCGGCCATGATCCCTAGCCCGTCATGGAACAGCGAGATCAACCCATGTTCATCCGGGCCATGCTGACCACAGCCTCCATAGGACTGCGGGATCCAGAGAATCGGCACGCCGAGCGTCTGCTTGAAGAACTCCGACGGTCCCGAAGCCCCGATGTTGGGGATGAGGTTCGGCGGGCGCCCGACGGTCGTCTCCATCGATTCCGCCACACGGCGAACCCAGAGATCATCGGGATCCGTACGCGAGGGCGGAAACATGTCCCGCTCCACCACCGGCCGCACCTCGACCTCGGTGAAGCCCTGCTCCGCCAGATGACGCTTCAACGCCGGCGCGACTTCGGCAGCGTCGACATCGACCGTGTGCCTGAGCTGGATGCGCGCCTTGGCAGACCCGGAAACCGCCGGCACCGGCGCCTCCGGCTGACCACTGACGGAGGCCAGCACGATGGCGCTGCTCCAGGCATAGATCTTCTCGGTCCGAGAGAGACCAGGCTCCCCCCAGCCCTCGTCAGGCTTCAAAGCGCCGGGCGCATCTTCGATCACGACGGCGCGGCTGGCCCGTGTGACCGATTCCGGCACCGACTTCGGCGTCCATCCTGGAACCAGGATCCGGCCATCGCGCGAGATAATCGTCGAGATCGCATGCGCCAGGATCACGGCGGGGTCCTTGAGCAGCCCGCCCCAGTGGCCGGAATGATGCGATCCCTCGCGTAGATCGACGATCAGATCGACCGCCAGCCCTCCCCGCGTGCCGAGCGTTATGTCCGGAACCTGCATGCTCTGACGCGGGCCGTCGAGCGCGATGAACACATCGGCGGCGCAGCGTTCGCGATGGCGCTCCAGGAACGCCTTCAGACCCGGCGAGCCAGCCTCCTCTCCGGTTTCGACGAAGATTTTGGCGTTGAACCCGAGCGATCCCTTTTCTTCCAGGATTGCACGCAGCGCCTCGATCGCCAGCAGGTGCTGGCCCTTGTTGTCGACGACGCCGCGGCCATAAATACGGTCGCCCTCAACCTTCAGCTTCCATGGATCAAGATCCGCACGCCAACGCTCCGGCATGGCCCGGACAACGTCGCCATGGCCGTAGATCAGGATGGTGGGCAGGCCATCGCCCTCATGCCGCGTCGCGAGGAGGACGGGCCCGTGTTCCTCCAACGGATTTGGCAGGATTTCGACCGAGAACCCGAGTTTCGAGACGATCGGTCCCAGTCCCTCGGCGCAGTAGCGTTCCAGTTCCTTCTTTCTGCCGGGAGGATGGCTCTCGGTCTGATAGGCCACCAGATCCGCGAGCTGCCGCAAGAAGCTGCCATCGTCGATATACCCGCGTGCGCGGCGCAGGACCTGTTCGCGTACCGTCATCGTCTCAATCCAATACCGTTTCGGGGCGCACGGGTGTCACGAGCGCCGACTTCGCGGAGCGTCACACCGGCCCGGTCGCTCGACCGGCCGGTGCAGAACTCAGGATACCGTGATGTCCGTGAGCCAAGGCTCGCCGGTGGCATCCGCCGGCCAGTTGATGTTCGAGCGAACGCCGTTCACCAGACGATGCGTCCAGAGAAAGACCACTGGCGAATCCTGCGAAAGCTTATCGCTCAAGGACCGCTGGAGATCGCACTGGACCTTGGTGTCGAACGCCGCCCTAACTTCCCGGAACAGCCGGTCCGCCTCGGGATCCGAATAGTTCGTTCGCCGCGAGCCGCCTGTCTCGAAATACTGTGCCAAAGCTTCGAGCTGGTCGTTGGCCGCTGACCGGCCGGTATAGTAGAGCGGCAACTTTCCCTGACGGATGTCATTGGTAAAGTTGGCGTAATCGGGCGTGTTGAGCTTGGCCCTGATACCCACCTGCCGGAGCATCTGAGCCAACGCTTCGCCGACCTGCCGATCCGAGACGTAACGCCCGTTCGCGGTCGCGAATTCGACGTCGAAACCATCGGGGAAGCCCGCCTCCGCGAGCAGCGCCTTGGCCTTCTTGGGATCATATTCGGGCCGGGCCGCGCTCGGAGCAAAGCAATCCTGATGCTTGCCGATGGCCCCCTGCATAGGATCCGCAAGCCCGAAGAGCAGCCGTTTCACGATCAGATCGGCATTGATCGCATGCGCCACCGCCCGACGCACCCGCGGATCGTCGAAGGGCTTGATCTTGACGTTCATGCCCAGGAACATCCATTCCAGCGAGCCCGTCTCGACCTCCTTCACGGCCGGGTTCGACTTCAGGCGATCGACCAGTTGCGGCGGGATCAGGCGCGCGATCTGCGCCTCGTTGTTGAGGAGAGCCGTGACGCGCTGCTCCGCTTCCAGAATCTGGCGATAGATCACCGTCTCCGGTGCCGAGGCCGGCATACCCGGCCATGAGGGATTGCGGGCGACGATCACGCTGCGATCGATGTCGAAACGGTCGAGCTTATAGGGGCCCCAGCCGAAGGCGGCAGCCTTGTCGGCATTTGCGCCGTGCTTCTCGTGAAGATCAGCACTCGTCACCACGAAGCGGTCGAACAGGAGCGACAGCAGCTGCGCCACCGGGCGCTTCGTGACGATGTCGAAAGTCCGATCGTCGACGCGTTCGAACTTGTCGACCTCGGTGAGGAAGAACGCCTGCTGGCTCGCTGGGTCGCTCAGGATGCGCCGCCAGGAGTGCACGACGTCAGTTGATGTGGGGCCCGGACCGCCGTCGTGGCGCTTGAGATCGCTTCTGAGCTTGAACCGCCAGCGTGTCGGCTCGACGGTTTCCCAGCTCTCTGCCAGCACGCCCTCATAGGCCTTGGCGGCGTAGTTGTACCGGCCGAGACTCCCGTAGATCTGGCTCCAGATATAGTAGAGGTGGATACTCGAGTGGGCGTAGGGATTGACGTTGTTCAGGATGCCCGTCGTCGTGATCGTGAGCGCCTTGCCCTGTGCGGAGCCAGCGGTAGGGATCAGCGGCAGCGGCATCAGTGCGGCCGCGGCCGCACCCATGATGGTGCGCCTCGACGGGCCGCGCTTGGTCGGGTCGGTCATGGCTGAATCGCCTTCGTTTGTAGCGGGATAGCGGACTGTCATCAGAGGCGGACGTCGGGCAGCCAGATCTCGCCCGAAGCATCCGGCACGTAGCGCAGCCCCTTGCGGACGCCGCTGACGTACTGGTGATTCCAGAGGAAGATGCCTGGTGCCTCGGTCTCGATCAGCTGGCTGATTTCACGGATGATCTTGCAGCGTTCGGTTATGTCGAAGGTCTTGCGCTCGCGTTCGAACAGCTCGTTCAGCTTAGGATTGTCGTAGCCGATGCGCGGCGTGACGCCGGTCTCGAAATACTGCGACAGCCATTCGGACGGCTCGAGCGCAAGGCCGCGCCCCATGTAGTACATGGGCGCTTTGCCCGCCCTGACATTGGCCCAGAGCCCGGCGAACTCCGGCGTGTGGAGCGTTGCCTTGAAACCGGCCTGGTTCAACATCTGGGTGATCGCCTCGGCGATCTGTCGATCGGAGATGTAGCGGCCGGTGGCGGTGAAGAAGTCGACGACTGGCCCACCACCCGCATAGCCGGCCTCGGCCAGAAGCTTGCGTGCTCCCGCGACGTCATACGGCGTCTTTTGGTCGATCGGAGTCGTGTAGCAGATCTGCTGCGCTCCAACCGGGCCATCGAGCCGGTCCGCCATCCCAAACAGAATACGCTGGATGATCACATCCTTGTTGATCGCCATCGCAGCGGCCCTCCGCACGCGCGGGTCGTCCCAAGGCTTGGTCTTGACGCTGAAGCCGATGAACATCGGCTCGTTCGAGGGCGCGCGCCGGATCTCGACGGAAGGCACGTTCTCCAGCCTGCCGACCAATTGCGGAGGGATCAGCCGCGCGATCTGAACCTCGCCGTTCAGCAGGGCCGTGACGCGCTGGTCCGGCTCGGGGATACGCCGGAACAGCACGTTGCGCGGAGAGGTTTCGACCTTGGCAGGATAGGCATCATGCCGTTCGAGCGCGATCCGGTCACTGATGGCGAAGTTTGTGAGCTTGTAGGGGCCCCATCCAATCGGCGCCGTGTTGTAGCTGGCGACGCCTCCTTGCTTCTTGAAGATTTCTTCGCTGGTGATCGTGAACTTGTCGAACAGTTGCCCCAGCAGCGACGACGCCGGCTCTTTCGTAACAAAGTCGAAGGTATGGTCATCGACGCGCCGGATTTCCTTCACGCTCGAAAGATAGAACCGCCCCTGGCTTTGCGGATCGGTCATGACCTGGTTGTAGGAATGCAGGACGTCGGCAACGGTGGGACCGGGGCCGCCATCGTGCCGGACGAGATCCTTACGCAGATGGAAGCGCCAGGTGACGTCATCGCGCTGCTCCCAGCGTTCCGCGAGCTGGCCCACGAACTTGCGCTGCGCATAGTCGTAGCGGCCGAGGCAGCCGTAGACCTGACACCAGATCGAATACATCTGGGCGCTGCTCTCGGCGTAGGGGTGACGCGTCACCAGCGTATCGGCAGTCGTGACGACGAGCGTCTCGTTGACCGGCCGTTGCGCGGTCTGGGCTGAGGCGGGCGCTGCGATAGCGATGGCGGCAGCGATCAAGCTCGCTGCGAGAACGGGGCTGCTCTTAAGTGACATCCTGGCTCCTCCGGCGTTATGGGCTGCTGGCCCGTGTAGGTCGGCTCACCCAGCCATTCTTGGGACGGCTTGGATCAGCTTTCGCGTGTAAGCATGTTCGGGGTTGGAAATGACGGCGCTCGCTGCGCCGGATTCGACCACGCGCCCGTGCGCGAGAACGATGACCTTGTCGCAGAGATAGTCGATCACGCCGATGTCGTGGCTGATGAACAGGATCGTCAGGCCGAGCCTGTCGCGGATGTCGAGCAGAAGATTGAGGATCTGCATCTGCACGGAGACGTCGAGGGCCGACACCGCCTCGTCTGCGATCAGCAGTCGGGGGTCGGTAATCAGCGCACGGGCGATGCCGATGCGCTGTCTCTGTCCGCCGCTGAACTGGAATGGATAGCGCGATCCGGCTTCGCCCGGCAGCCCGACCAGCTGCAGCATCTCCCGGACGCGCTCCGCCAGTACCCGTTTGTTTCGCTCGCCGGCGATACGCAACCCTTCACTGATCACATCCGCGACGGTCATCCGCGGATTGAGAGACGAGTATGGATCCTGAAACACCATCTGGATCTGACGGGAGGCGGCTGGCAGCGAAATACCCGCTGCGAAGTCCACCAATGGCCGGTCCTCCGAGGCCAGGCGCCCGCCACTTGCCTGCTCGAGTCCGACGATGATCCGCGCGAGGGTTGATTTTCCGCAGCCGGATTCCCCGACGATGCCCAGGATCTCGCCCCGCGGGACTTCGAATGAGACGTCGGTCAGAGCCGTCACGCCGGGCTTGCTGCTAAACAGGCCGCCGCGCCCTGCATAGGTCTTGCTGAGACCCTCGGCACGCAGCACCGGATGGTCGGGGGTCATTGTGGATAAAGGCATCGGGCCGCCTGCGCAGTCTTGGTTGTCCGCAGCGGAATCTCGCCGCGGCGGCAATCGTCCTGGACGCGAGGGCAACGCGGAGCGAAGCGGCAGCCCTCAAACCAGTTGGCCACCCCGGGCACCTGGCCCTCGATGCCGGCCTGGCGCCGCCCGCCTTCGCGCCGACGCGGGATGCAATCGACGAGCGCGCGCGAATAGGGGTGTGTCGGGTGGTCGATCAGCTGGTCCGCGGGGCCGCTCTCCATCAGAACGCCGCCATAGAGAACGCCGATGCGATCCGCGTAACGGCGCACCAGAGAAAGATCATGGGAGATGAACAGGATCGAAAGCGCATGCTGATCGCGCAGGCGCAACAATAGCTGCATGATCTCCTGCTGGATCGTGACGTCGAGCGCCGTAGTCGGCTCGTCCGCGATGAGCAGCGCGGGATTGTTGGCCAGTGCCATGGCGATCATCGCGCGCTGACGCATGCCGCCGCTGAGCTCATGGGGATACATGGAGCGCACGCTCTTCGGATCTGCGAACTGGACGCTCGCAAGCAGGTCGAGGACCCGCTCGCTGCGTTCGCGTCTGCTGCCTCCGCCCGCGACGGCGAGGGCCTCGGCGATCTGCCGCTCGACCGTCATCAACGGGTTGAGCGAGGTCATGGGCTCCTGGAAGATCATGCTGACCACACGACCGCGCATCGTCTGGACCTGGGACGAAGGCGCCGACACCAGGTCCACGCCGTTCAGAGACAGCTTCCCCTCCATGCGCAGCATGGACGGCGGAAACAACCTCATGATCGAGCGTCCAAGCACAGTCTTGCCTGAGCCGCTTTCTCCGACGACGGCGTAGAAGTCGCCTTTGCCGATCTTGAACGTCACGCCGTCGACGATCTTCAGATGCCCGCCCTGATGCGTGCGCAGAAACAGCGAGAGATCCTCGGCCTGCAGCACCGTTGTTGAAGTTGAACCGTTCATGCGTGGAGGGGTCGCTTGCATGGCATTTGTCACGACAGGTTTAGAGCGGCCTTGGGATCGAGCTGATCGCGCAGCCAGTCTCCAAGCAGGTTGAGGCCAAGCACGGTGAGGAAGATGCCGAGGCCGGGCAGGACGGCCAGCCACCATGCGCGTGTGATGTAGGAGCGGCCCTCCGCGAGCATGCCGCCCCAAGTCGGGACGTTCGGAGGCACGCCCAAACCCAGGAAGCTCAGGCTCGATTCCGCCAGGATTGCGGTGGCCATGGTGAAGGTGGCGATGATGATCGCGGAAGCGAGCAGGTTCGGCAGCACATGGTGACGCAGGATCCAGCCCGTGCCGCCGCCCATGATCTTTGCTGCCGAGATGTATTCCCGGGAGCGGAGCATGAGCGCCTGCGCGCGGGCGATCCGGCAATAGGGAATCCAGCGCTGGATCGTGAGCGCGATGATGACGTTGCCCAGGCTCGGCCCGAAGAACGCGAGGATCGCGATCGCCAGCAGGATTGGCGGAAACGCCCAGAACGTCTCGACGACCTTCTGGATGACCGCGTCGCGCGCACCAGCGAGATAGCCCGACAGTGCTCCGATCAACACCCCAACGACCCCCGACAGCATGACGACCGACCCGGCGATCGCCAGGGAAATGCGCGCGCCAGAGGTCATCCGTGCCAACAGATCGCGGCCAAGATGGTCCGTTCCCAGATAATAGCCGCTCTCGATGCCGAATGGCGGCTCGAGCGCAAACATGAGGTTCTGCTCGTTGGGATCATGTCCGGCGACGAGGCCGCCAAGGAGTGCGAGCAGAACGATCGCTCCCAGGCAGATGGTGCCGATGACGAATTTGATCTCGAGAAAGCGCCAGGGCTGCATCGTCACGTCCTCGCGACGCGCAGCCGCGGATCCACGAGGACGTAGATCAGATCGACCAGTATGTTCATGAAGATGAAGATGAATGTGTAGGAGATGACGATACCCGTCGTCAGCGGAATGTCGCGTGCGGTCACCGCGGCATAGAGCAGCGAGCCCAGCCCCGGCCAGGAGAACACCACCTCGACGACGATGCTGCCGCTGATCAGCGTGCCAAGTTCCAGGCCGATGATCGTTACGATCGGCACCGTCGCGTTCGGCAGCAGATGCCGAGAGACCACCTCGCGGCGCTTCAACCCTTTGGCAACCGCGGTGAGCACGAACTCTTCCTGCCCGACATCGATGACGGCGGACCGCGAAATTCGCGCGATGATACCGATCATGCCGAAAGCCAGCGTGGCCGCCGGCAGGACGATGAAGGACAGCGCCTGACGGAACAGGTCGAACCGCCCCTGAAGGAGGCTGTCGAGCAAGATAAAGCCTGTCAGCTCCCGGATCGGCACGTCGAGCGGTATCCGGCCGCTGGACGGCAGGAGATTGAAGTGGCCCGAGACCAGCAGCACAAGGAGAATACCGACCCAGAAGGATGGAGCACTGACGCCGAGGACAGCCAGAAGCGAACCCAAACCATCGAGCCAGCTGCCCTTCTTGAGCGCGGTCGCGACGCCGAGCGGCACCGCGATCACGGCAGCCAGCAGCAGGGCGGTGAGAGCCAGTTCGAGAGTGGCGGGCAGCCGTTGGCCGATCAGCTCGGCAACGGGCGCATGGTAGCGATAGGACGTCCCCATATCGAGGCGCGCGAGATTGCCCAGAAAGTAGAAGAACTGCACCAGGACCGGCTGGTCGAGCCCCCATTGTGCGCGCATGCGAGCAATATCCGCCTCGCTCGCATCCTCGGCGGCGAGGGTACTGGCTGCGTCACCGGGCGCGAGCCTGACGAGAGCGAAGATGCCGAGTGCCACCAGAAGAACGACCGGGACGGCTCCCAGGATCCGCGTGGCGAGGGTTCGTAGCATGACTAAACGCTTCCTCCAGCTCGGCTGTCAGCCGACCGCTGCCACGGGCCGCATCCGATCATCGGCATGGCCCGCGCGAAGATAGGCGAGATCCGGCAAAGGCCTGGCGAGAACGGGCGAACGCGCGAGCACGGTCTCGATCGCCTCGGCGCAGCGCAGCAGATGGAGATCCGAGTTCCGGCGCCCGACGATCTGCAGGCCGAAGGGCAGGCCACGGTCGTCCAGGCCGCAGGGGATCGAGATGCAGGGATGATTGATCAGCGTGATGCCATAGGTCAGGCCCACCCAGTCAAAGTAGTTGGCAATCGCCCTGCCCTCGATCGAGGCTGGATACATATCGTGCTTCGGCCACGGATAGGCGCCGACCGTCGGCGTGATCAGGAGGTCGTACTCCTCGAAGAACGCCTGCACGCGCTGATAGATACGGCTGTGCTCGATGAACGCCAGCGACGCATCCTCGAGGCTGAAGCGCGATGCGTGGTCGAGGTTCTGCTGGACCAGCGGCCCCCACTGCCGGGGCTTCTGCTTTTGCCGATCGGCGAACATGCCGATGTAATTCACGGCGCGCAGCACCTCGTAGACATGGCGGGTGTCGCCGAAATCCGGGTGTGCTTTGGCCGTGGACCGGAAGATCGAGGCGAACGCGGCTGTTCTTTCGTCGAACACGTTCCGCAGCCCAGGCTCGCAGGGGGCGAAGCCGAGATCCTGCGAGAAGGCGACCTTCAGTGTCGAAGGATCGATCGGGCGGTCATCTCGCAGGGCAAGCGGGGTCGCAAGGGCGTCGATTGAGGCCGAGGTCGACATCGCATTCAGCATCAGCCGGACATCTGCCACGTTGCGCGCCATCGGCCCCTGCACCGGCAGATGCGACAGGCCGATCAGGCGCTTCTCCGAAGCCACGATGCCCGCCGTCGGGCGGAAGCCGACCACGCCGCAATAAGACGCCGGAATGCGCAAGCTGCCCGCATTGTCCGAGCCGTGTGCGAGCGGCATCATGCCCAATGAAAGGGCGATACCGGAGCCGCCCGAGGAGCCGCCGCACGTCAGCGCTACATCAAAGGGGTTCGCACTGACCCCGTAGACCGGGTTGAAAGTGTTACCGCCCGCGCCCCATTCCGGCGTGTTGGTTTTCGCGAAAACAATGCCGCCCTGGCGGCGGAGATTGGCGACCAGATGCTCGTCCGCGGCCGGAACATTCTCCTCGTAGAGCTTCGAACCGTAGGTCGTGCGCAGCCCGGCCGTATCGTTGAGGTCTTTCACGCCAACCGGCAAGCCGTGCAGCGGCGCCAGCGCCTCCCCCGACAGAACGGCCTTCTCGGCTGTTTTCGCCGCTTCTGTCGCGCCTTCGACATCAAGAGCGACGACACCGTTCACGGCGCCGTTCACCTCCTCGATGCGGGACAGGCAGGAGTTGAGCAACTCCACGGGAGAAAGCTCCTTCGCGCCGATTAGAAAGCGCGCCTCGGACGCGGTCAGATCACAGGGCTGGGTCACGAAACATTCCTCGGATGGGAGCATCACCGTTGTCAAACGGTATACCATCATACGAATACGACTTTAGGGGCGTGCTAGTGTCAAGGCGCCGGGGCGACCCTGTTAGCTGCGCCCCGCAGAAACTGCTCGAAAACTAGGCAAAGAAAGATCCAAGCGTCTCCAAAAGCCCGTGGCAGGCGGCCTCTCGGCTGCGAAACGCCGCTCGACCACGAAGCGGTGGCGTTGCAGCGAACCGAGTAAACGTTTGGAGAAGCGAGCTTCTCTCTGACATCGCAGGCACTTGCGCATAGCTGGCTATTATTTAGGCAAACCGTTGAGATTGACCTGAAAGACGGAATCGATCTGGCTCCGTCGGCAGCGCTGCCTTACGCCGAACTATCGGATACGGGCGACGCTGTCCTGGTCCTCGAACGGAAAGCCGAATGGCAGCAAGGCTGCTTTTGTTTTGGACCAGCCAACCACGATGGTCCAAGAATCGGGCAGGTTGCCTTGAGGCGACGCCGACTGGAGAATGACCATGCCACTGATCCGGATTGAGTCTGTCGAGGACGCCGCTTCCGGCCGGTTCGCGATCGAGATTTACTATCCTGCAGACGCCGAACGGCCCCTGGTCACGACGGCACCGCGCTATAAGAGCGCCGCCGCCGCCGAGCAGGACACGATCGCCATTTTGGCGTCCACGGCGAACAATCCGGCCCCCGAAGAGCCTGCCAACAGACGCTGATATCGCGACGTTCACACCGTCAGACGACGCGGCCGAGCGCGCCGTGGCGAAGCTGCGATGGCGGCGACGACACGATCTGCATTTGCTGCAGATCGACGAAACTGCGGGCTCCGGCCAGCGCCAAAGTCCGGTCGACCTCATCACGCAGGATCGCAAGGACCCTGGTGGCGCCGGCTTGGCCGGCAGCGGCCAGCCCGTAAAGGGTCGATCGCCCGAGTAGGACCGCATCAGCGCCCAGAGCTACGGCTTTGACAATGTCCGAGCCACGCCGGAACCCTCCATCGACGAGGACGCGTCCGCGTCCGCCGATTGCAGCGACGATGTCCGGAAGTGCGTCTATGGTCGCAGGGGCACCATCGAGCTGCCGGCCGCCGTGGTTCGAAACCACCACCCCGTCTGCCCCGGCCTCAAGCGCGCGGACGGCGTCGGCCGAGGCTAGGATGCCCTTGACCAGGAGCGGCCCCTCCCAAGTCCTCTTTAGCCGTTCGATATCCTCCCAGGCGAAGGATGGGTTACGCTGCGAGCGGGTGAAGTCCGCGAGTTGAGACGCGGACGCGCCCGGAGGCAGGAACTCCGCCAGGTTCTCGAAGCGAGGCATGCCCCGGCCGAGCCAGACTGAGCGCAGCCAGGCCGGATGGGCCAAACCGTCGAGCACCACGCGGGGTGTGATCCGGAGTTCGTGAGAGAATCCGTTCCGCAAATCGCGCTCGCGCTTGCCTGCGGTCAAGGTGTCGACGGTCACGATCACCGCGCTGTAGCCGGAGCGCTTTGCCCGCTCGAGCAACCGCGCTGAGAAGGCGGCATCACCCCAGGGATAGAGCTGGAACCAGCGAGTGCCCGGACCGGTGGCCGCGACCTCTTCCAACGAATTGTTGGACGCTGTCGACAACGCGAACCCGACATCCGCGGATGCAGCTGCCCGCGCCAGTGCCAGATCCGCGTCAGGCCAGAACAGGCCATTGAGGCCGGTAGGCCCGATCATGAAAGGCGAGGCGAAGCGTGTCCCGAACAACTCGACTGACTGGTCGCGCTTCGCATTCCCCGTCAGGACCCTCGGCATGATCTTTAGCCGCTCGAACCCGGCGCGGTTGTCACGCAGCGTGGTCTCGTCTTCCGCTCCGCCGTCGAGGTAATCCCAAACAACGCGCGGCAGACGGCGTCGCGCGGCCGCCGTGAAATCGGCGACATTCGTTGCGGTCTTGAGCAGGCTCATCTGATATTATCCGGATTATGCGCCCGACCCTGGTCACGTGGCGCTGATAAGAATGCTCAGGGAACACCGTAGCGCCGGCCGATGGCGCGCAGGACGGCGTTGATGCTGAGTGCCAGCGCGAATACCAGGAGCAGCAGCGCGTACATTTCCGCGGTGCGGAAGGCGTTATAGTCCTGGATGATCAGGTACCCGAGCCCCTTGTTCGACATCTTTACTTCAGCGAGCAGTGCCCCGATCAAGGCCACGCCCACGGCAAGACGCAGGCTTCCGAGCAGAGGAACCACAATCGACGGCAGGTAGACGATCCGCACCAGCTGCAAGGTCGAGGCGTCGAAGCTCCGCACCACCTGCACCAGGATCCGCCGGACCTCGCGCATGCCACCGAAGGTGGCGACCGCGACCGGAAAGAAGGAAGAAATCGCAGCCATTGCGATCTTCGGTCCGGCGTCGATGCCGAAGGCGAGGATCAGCACCGGCAGGAAGATGATCTTCGGCGCGGGCGCCAGGGCCCGGATCCACGGGTCCAGCATTGCCGCGAGGAAGCGGGACGCGCCCAGCGACACCCCACAAGCCACGCCCAAGCTGGCGCCGATCGCGACCCCCGCCGCGGCCTCGTATGCAGTGCGACCGAGATGCGGGTAGAAAGCGGGATCGGCGACTTGGCGCAGCAATGCGACAGCGATGGCCGGCAGCCCTGGCATTGCGCCCTCGAAGACAAGCCCTGAGGATGAGATTGCCTGATAGGCGGCGAGCAGACCCGTCAAGGTCAGCAGCCTGATGGCACCTACGGACAACCCCCTGTCCGCGGCCGCGGCGGGCGGCGTCATGCCGATCGCAACCATGCTTCGCTCCGTTCGATGACGAGAAAGAATGCGCTGCTGAGCACGACGACGAAGACGATGGCGGAATACATCGATGGAATGTCGTAGCGATCGTACATATCGGCTACGAGATAACCGAGCCCACCCAAACCGACGAGAAACTCGACCGCGACGATGTTGATCATCGCATAGATCAGCGCGAGCCGCAGTCCGACGAAAATGCTTGGCAAAGCTGCAGGCAGGATAATCTTGATCAGGCTCTGCACATCGCTCATGTGCAAGGAGAGCGCGAGATTGTGGAATATCGGCCGCAGGTTAACGATCCCTTCGCGGGTCTTGATGATCACGGGGATGACTCCAACGACGAAACCCATCACCACGATGGTTACGAGGCTGCGTCCGAAGAAGATCAGGAACAGCGGGTAAAGCAGGATGATGGGCGCCGAGAAGGCCGCCTCTAGCCAGGGCTCATAGGCCTGCCCGAACCTGCGGTGCCTCGCGAGCAGAGCACCGGCGGGCACGCCGATGAGCAAAGCAAGCGTGGTCGCCAGCAGCGTCGTCTGAAAGGTCACCCATGTGGCATATCCGAGCCCCTCGTGCAGGAAGAGCCCGGGTATCGCGGCCAGGGTCTCCGATGGCGGCGGCATAACAAAGGTCGAAACCCAACCGCCGCGCGACAACGCCTCAAGAGCTGCCGTCGCGACGACAAGAAGGCCCAGGCTGGCCCAACTTCCGCTGAGCCTCATGCGAGGAACCGCCCAACATTGGCAGTGAACGCCTTGATCTGGTCCGGTGTCAGCGGCTTCGACAGACGCTTATCTTTCACCGCCTGAGCGATGCTCAGTTCGATGTTCCCGATCGGCGCCAGCGCCAGCGCGGCCTTCGGATAGTTGGTGTCGCGGGCCTGCCGCGCCGTCGCGATATCGACACGGTTCAGCTCGGCATACATCTGCAGAGCCTCGTCGCCGTCATAGGCCCAGTCTATGGTCTGCTGCATTCCCTTCGACAGGCGCGCGAGCAACTCCGAACGTTCGGCCAGGAACCGGCTATTCGTCATTCCCACACGGACAGTCTGCGCCGCGAGTCCTGGCGCGTCGTTGCCGCGCGCGATGATCCGCAGCTTGCCGGCGCGTTCCTCAGCGAGTCCCACCGTAGGTGCGGACCAGCCGACATCGATCTGGCCGGACATCACCTGGGTCAGTGTGGCGCCAGGACCGCCGGTTCCGATGAGCTTGGCCTTAACTCCGGCATGGTCGATCAGGGTCGATGCAATGAGCTCGGTCGATGCGCCGGGGCGCGAGAAAGCAATCGTCTTGCCGTTGCAGTCAGCAAGGCTACGGATCGGGCTTTCCGCCCGCACGTACCAGAACAGGTCACTCGAACCCGTCATGGCCGCGTTCGTCACGGCGATCGGCGCGCGCTTTTCGAATGCGCTCAACGCGCCAAGAATTCCGGGCGCGACGCCGAAGTCGGTCGAACCGGTGATGACTGCCTGTTGAATGTCCGACCCACCATCCGACCAGATGATGTCGAGATCGAGCTTGTGATCGGCGAAAATGCCCTTCTGCTGGCCGAACAGGATGAGAGTGGTGTCCCAGAAACCCTTCTGGCTGCTGACGATGCGCATCTTGTCGGCGGCGCGGGCGACGCGCGGCATCAGGCCGGCGGCCAAGCCACCGGCAATCGCCGTCCGCCGCGTCGGTCCGATCCAGTTCTTTCGTTCGGTATTCATCGTGGTCGTCCTCCCTCTGGCACAGCTGAACTTCAGGCCCGCTTGCGCTCACCCTCCTGCATCCCACGGCTGGCTTCGGCACGAAGATCCCCCCAGATCTCCGCGACATAGCGTCCGAAGCGCTCGTCAGTGATGCTTTCCGAGCTTCGCGGGCGCGGCAGATCGATGTCGATGACCTTGAGAATGCGGCCCGGCCGATAGGACATCACGACGACGCGGTCACTCAGTTGAACCGCCTCGGTGATGTTGTGCGTGATCAGAAGCGTCGTCTGCTGCAATTCGGTATGGATCGCCAGCACCCGATCACCGAGCAGGAGGCGAGTCTGCTCGTCCAGCGCCCCGAACGGTTCGTCCATCAGCAGCACGCGGGGCTTGAAGGCCAGCGTGCGCGCGATCGCCGTGCGCTGGCGCATGCCGCCCGACAGGGCTGCGGGCTTGCTCGCCTCGAAGCCCGTAAGACCGACGAGATCGATGTAATGCCGCGCCAGTTCCTCGCGTTCGGCGCGTGGCATGCCCTGGATTTCCAACGGCAGGGCGACATTGGCCAGAACACTTCGCCACGGCAGCGTCGATTCCTCCTGAAAGACGATTCCGATGTCGCGGTGTGTGCCGACATGAGACTGCCCGCCGACGCGAACCTCTCCGTCGTAAGCACCGATCAGACCGCCGATAATCCCGAAGAGCGTGGACTTGCCGCAGCCGCTCGGCCCGATGACGGACACGAACTCGCCTTTCCGGACCGACAGGCTGACATCGCTGACGGCCAGTAGACCGCTCGACCGATCGCCATAGCGCTTGGAGACATTGGCGACCTCAAGATCATAGGCCAAAGACAATCTCCTTGATGCATCGCCGCCGCGGCGGCCTTTTCCTGTGCTCGATCGCGCGCCCGGCTGATCGCGAGACCTTCGGTGCAGTTGCCTCAGCGGCTGGCGCGCAGAAAGGACGCATCGACCACGCGGCCTGCGTCGAACGGCTCGCTCGCGACCAGGCCTGCCGCCACAAGCGCCTCGTGCACCTTCTTCAGCCCCGGCAGCGATACCTCCATGCCGGGCGTCAGAATCCCGAGGCGGGCGGTGTCGGCGATAGCGCGAGCAGCGAGGGGCTCGGACGTCTTCAGTTCGCGCGCGGCAACGGCGGCTGCAGTGGCGGGCTCCACGGCGATAGCGTCGAGGCCGCGCCGCAATGCGCGCAGCGCCGCCGTCAGTCGATTCCGATTGGCTTCGGCCCAGCGCATGTCGACGTTCACGCTCGTGAACTGCCATTCCGGAACGAAGCCGGACAGCGGCCCCAGGTTACTGAAGCCCGCCGCCTCCGCCTCGTAGCTCAAGGGAAACGGCTGCAACCCGGCGTCGATCTCGCCCGATCGCAGCAGGCGCCAGCGGGTCGGGGCGCCTCCAACCGCCTTGACGACATAGTCGCCCGGCTTCAGCCCGGCACTGCGCGTCACCTCGGGCACGAGATGGGTCGTGCCCTCCTGATCCGAGAGGACACCGATCGTCTTGCCGCGGAGATCGGCGATCGTCCGGATTTCCGGCCGGGCGATGATGAAGTGCGGTAAGCGTCCGGCATTGCCCGCGACCACCCGGAGGCTGCCCCCCTTGAGAGCATCGGCCATAATGCTCTCGGGCCTCGACATGGCGATCTGGACCGCCCCCGACCTGAGCGCCTCATTGATCTTTTCCGCGTTGTCGAAGACCTCGACACGCAGATCGATCCCCTCCTCCGCGAAGTATCCCTTCTCGGCCGCCAGCCAGAGCGGGAGGTAGAACACGGTGCGCGAGACGATGGCGAGGTCGATCCGGTTCCCGGCTGCGCCGCTACGAACCTCCTGTGCGTGTGCCGAGACCCAGCCAAAGGCCGCAATCATCAAGGCAAGCATCCACCTTCCGCCCATGGTGTCATCCTCCACACTCGTTTTGTTATAATGATTACTTAGGAAACTAATTTACAATTGCGCAGCTTTCAACCCGCATTCATGATGAGGCAACGAAGGGGCTCGCCGTAACCTCGCGCGCTGCGACTGCGGATGCCCTCAAAGACGTCGAAGGGAGAGACAATGGCGGTCCGGGCAGGACAAAAGGCAGGTCTGGTGTTCTTCGAGAGCTGGGTCGATCCGATCGCCGAAGACATCCTGGGTGGAAGAGATGACGTCGACCTGCGGAAACTGAGCTACTCGACCGTCGAGGCGGACAACTGGGACGTGATGTCCAGAGCACATGGCTATCAGGTCCAGGCGCGAACGGAGTTGCGCGAACCTTGGTTCCCCGATGCAGCACTGATCGCCCGTTGCCCGAACCTGCTCGCGGCGAGCTCCACAGGTGCCGGCTACGACTATATCGACGTCGAGGCCTGCACCGCCGCCGGCATCCTTGTCTGCAACCAGGGCGGCACCAATACCGAGGCCGTGGCCGAACATGCTCTGGGCCTGATACTGTCGCTATCCAAGCGGATCGGCATCGCAGACAAGCTGTTGCGGCGGCACGGAGCGCAGATCGACCGGTACGCCCTGCAAGGCAACGACATTCGTGGCAAGACGGTGGGCATCGTCGGGCTCGGCGCTATCGGCGGGAGGCTGGCCGAACTCTGCCATGGGCTCTTCGGGATGACGGTGCTTGCCTACGATCCTTATCTCGACGGTGCGGAAATCGTTCGTCGGCACGGCACCAGCGCAAGTCTGGTGGAGCTTTTGCAGCGCTCGGACTTTGTTTCGGTGCACTGCCCGCGATCCAAGGAGACACTGGGCATGTTCGGAGAGGCTCAGTTCGCCGCAATGAAGCCGAGCGCCTATTTCATCAATACCGCGCGTGGGGGCATTCACGACGAACCGGCGCTCGAGACAGCGCTTCGAGAACGCCGCATCGCTGGCGCAGGCATCGACGTCTTTCTCAAGGAGCCGCCACCGCCAGACCATCCGCTGCTGTCCTTCGACAACGTGATCGCCACGCCGCACACCGCCGGGATTACACAGGAAGCGCTGGAGCAGATGTCATCCTCCGCCGCGGACCAATGGATCGAGCTTTTCAACGGCCGTGCGCCGCCCCGAGTGGTCAACCCTCAGGCGTGGCCAGCGTTCAGCCGCCGCTTCGCATCGATGTTCGGGTTCGAGCCCGAGCCCCTGCCTTATGCGTGAGCGGCCGCACCGTCCCCGCCAGGCGGCGCTGGCCGGTTTGCGGTCTGGAAGACAAGCCGAAAATGTCTTCCAGTTCGCGTCCTCGAACTTGAATAGTGAAGCCCGGGCCAGCGAGGCAGCGCGTCCTCGAACCGTCGCAAGGAGGCGAAATCCGCATGTGTGACACCGCAACCGCCGTCACTGTTCCGGATGGCGCCGCACCAGGAACGCCGCCGGCGCGGGAACTCATGGACGAGCTCGTCGCAGCCAACCACATCCTGTTCGACCAGGGCGTAGTGGACGCGTTCGGCCATGTGAGCGTGCGCCACGACAAGCGGCCGGATCGGTTCTTGCTGGCGCGCAATATGGCGCCAGGGCGTGTAACGGCAGAGGACATCGTGGAGTTCGATCTCTCGGGCCAGCCCGTCGATGCGAACGGCCGCGGCGTCTACCTGGAGCGGTTCATTCACAGCGAGATCTACCGCGCGAGGCCCGACGTCCAGTCCATCGTTCACAGCCACTCCCATTCGATCGTTCCGCTGAGCGTCGTGAAGGGAACCAGGCTGAGGGCGCTCTTCCATATGGCCGGCTTCATCGGAAAGGAAGCGCCTGTCTTCGAGATCCGGGCGACAGGCGGTGACGCGACCGACCTGCTGATCAGCAGCCCCGAACTTGGGCGTGCGCTGGCCGAGCATTTCCGCAACAGCGACATCGTCCTTATGCGCGGCCATGGATCGACCGTCGTTGGACCGACGGTGAAGAACGCCGTCTACCGGGCCGTCTACGCAGAGCTCAATGCCCGGTATCAGCTGCAGGCCACCCAGCTGGGCGAAGTGACGTACCTGACCGAGGACGAATGCCGGGCTTGCGTCGACCGGGTTGAGGGCCAGGTCCAGCGACCGTGGGATCTTTGGCTCGAGCAGACCCGCCAGAGGCGGTCCGGGGGCCGGGCCTGACGGCCAAGGGAAGCTGCGAGGTGCCCCGATGCAGTTTCATTTGAACGGCTTCCTGCCCGGCGATCCTTCCATTCTTCCGATCCCGGCAAGCCGCGCTCCGAGCGGGTTGTCGGACGTCGATGTGCTGATCGTCGGCTGCGGACCGGCTGGCCTCACCCTCGCGGCCCAGTTGTCCGCTTTTCCTGACATCCGCGTCCGGATCGTAGAGCGGAAGCCGGGCCCTCTTCGGATCGGCCAGGCCGACGGCATAGCCTGCCGAACCATGGAAATGTTTCAGGCCTTCGGCTTCGCCGAACGGGTAGCCAGGGAAAGCTATTGGGTTAACGAGACCACGTTCTGGAAGCCCGACGCCGCCGATCCCCGGCGCATCGCGCGCCATAGCCGCATCCAGGATACCGAGGACGGGCTTTCCGAGTTCCCGCACGTCATCCTCAATCAGGCGCGGGTACATGATTTCCTGCTGGAGACCATGCGCAACTCTGCGAGCAGGCTGGAGCCGGACTACGAGGTAGAGTTCATCGGGCTGGACCGGCCAGCCAATACGACCGAGGCTGAAAGCCACCCCGTCACGGTTCGGCTGAAGCGGCTCGGGCCGGCTGGCTCGGAGCGCGAAGAGGTCGTCAAAGCGCGCTACGTGGTCGGATGCGACGGGGCGCGAAGTGCCGTTCGCAAGGCGATCGGACTCGAGCTGCGCGGTGACTCGGCCAACAGCGCCTGGGGCGTAATGGACGTCCTCGCCATCACCGATTTCCCAGACATCCGCATGAAGGCCGCGATCCAGTCGGCCAGCCAGGGCAGCATGCTCGTGATACCGCGAGAGGGCGGCTATCTGGTGCGATTCTATGTCGAGCTCGACAAGCTGGCGAAAGACGAGCGCGTCGCTTCGCGGTCGCTGGAGGTCGAGGACCTTGTTGCTGCCGCGAACCGCATCGCGCACCCCTACCGGATCGACGTCAAGGAAGTGGCACGGTGGTCGGTCTACGAGATCGGCCAGCGGCTGTGCGACCGGTTTGACGACGGCTGCGAGGATGCCGGCCGGCCACCCCGTGTCTTCATCGCCGGCGATTCCTGTCACACGCATAGCCCAAAGGCCGGGCAAGGCATGAACGTCTCGATGGCGGATGGTTTCAATCTGGGATGGAAGCTGGCAGCCGTCATAAGAGGCACGAGCCCCGCGCAGCTGCTGCTCAGCTACTCCGCGGAACGCCGGAAGCTCGCCCAGGAACTGATCGACTTCGACCGGGAGTTCGCGGCCATGTTCAGCGCTCGTCCAGCCGGCGCGGGGCCCGACGCCCAACGCGCCCGGAACCCCGCCGAGTTCCAGCGCTACTTCGTCAAGCAGGGTCGCTTCACCGCCGGGACAGCCGTGCGCTACGAGCCATCCGCGATCTGCGCCGACGGCACGCATCAGGGGTTGGCATCGGGCTACCAGATCGGCATGCGGTTTCATTCCGCACCGGTGGTCAGGCTCGCCGATGCCAAGCCCCTGGAACTCTCGCATCGCATCACAGCCGATGGGCGCTGGCGCATTGTCGCCTTCGCCGGAGCCGGCGATCCGTTCGACGGCGGGTCGGGCCTGTCGGAGCTCGTCAGCTTTCTCGACCACGACCAAGCCTCTCCGGTGCGGCGCTACACGCCGCTCGGGGATGCGGACGCCGTGATCGAGGTTATCGCAGTGCTGCAGCAGGCCCATCGCGAAGTCGATCTGGCGCGCGTTCCGCCTTTCCTCCAGCCGGCCAAGGGCCGATACGGCCTGACGGACTACGAGAAGGTGCACTGCGCGGACCAGCGCCCGGGCAGCGATATCTTCGACCTGCGCGGAATCGACCGCGAGCAAGGTTGCATTGTCGTCGTGCGTCCGGATCAATATGTCGCCGACGTGCTCCCGCTCACCGAGGTCGAGCGCCTGTCGGGCTTCTTCGAGCGCATCCTGCGCGAGCCGGCGCGGGGTTAAGCGGCGCCGCAGCGACCATACTCTCGCGGCGGCAGGCCGGCTTGCTCAGGCGACAACAAGCAATACGCCGACGGTGGCTGCCACCGCCGCTGCGATCGTGGTCCAGCCGGGCGCGCGTTCGGTCCGAAGCACGACCGTCGCAATCACCATCGAGACGAAAACCTCGAGCGACTGGATCGCCCCGACAGTCGAGATGGCGGTGTGCTGGATCGCATAAAAGTTGCAGATCTGGCCGATAGAGAAACAGAGGGCGGCCACCACCGCCCAGTTGTTCTTCAGGGACAGGGCAGCGAACGTCGCCGTTCTCGCGCGGGCATTGAAGGAGACGGCAAATGCGTAATAGGCCACGGCCGCCATGGAGCCGACGAAGGTGCCGAGCGCGCCATCAGGCACATATCCGAGGCCCAACTTGCGGGCCACATAGGCCGAGGCGTAGCACAGTGCCGATGCAGTCCCCCATGCGTAGCCGATCGACGCCACCGCATCCGCCTCGCTGCCGCCGCGGCGAGCCAGGTCGACCGCGACCAGAACCGCGATGCTGACGGCGATCAATGCCAGGCCGAGAAGCTTATTGGAGTTCAGCGTCTCACCGAGAAAAAGGACCCCGAAGACTGCCGCGAAGAAAGGGATGGCACGCTTCACGGCCGATCCGCGCACTGCACCCAGATCGCGCACCGACATGAAGTAGAGGATGCGCGCCAGCGCTGTGGCGAGCAGGCCGGAGACGGCGAACCAGGCAAGCCCGATCATCAAGTCCGGCGTGCCCGGCAAGCTGCCGGCCGGGGTTCTCGCCACCGCCCAGACAAGGGCCGACAGCAGTGTCGTGAACACCACCGAAAGCACGACGCCGCCATCGCCCTTTCCGTAGAGCTTCGCCTTTGCGATCGAGACCCCGCCATAAGCGAAGGCCAGGACAGAGAGAATGGCGAAGGTCTCGCCCAGCCTGCCCGCAAACCAAGCCATGCCTATTTCCCTATCCGCACGCGACGCGGAACAACGGGTTGTCCTCAGCCGCGAGCAGAGGCCGTGCTTTGGCTGCCGAGCCGAACCTCTCGTCCGGTGGCGGCCGATTCGAGGATCGCGAGACAAGCTGCGAGCGTCGCCATGCCCCATTCGCCGGAGTGAAGCAGCGGGACGCCGAACCTGACCGCGGCATGCAGCTCGTCGACCACCTCCGCGCGCGGCACAGCTGGCGCCGGCAATGGATCGAGCCACTCGCGATCATTGGCATAGACACGGACCCCATCCGCCATGGGGCGCAGGTCGGCCTCGTCACAGGAGACTAGGAAATGGCCGAAATGATTATGAGCGGCGGGTGCCGTCCGGCCCGCAACGGTCGCGGACGTACCATAGGCGCGCTTCTCCTTGAGCGCAGCTTCCTCCTCCGGCGTCGAGACCGGCGCGAGGGCCCGACGCGCGGCGCCGTACTGCGATGGATCGCGACGCTGCCCGAGCTCGCCGAACCAGCCGAGTTGCTCGTCGGTGTCGTACCGCCCATACCCGCTATATGTCAGCGTCGCGCTGGCTCCGTTCTCGAACAGCAGGAAGGCCTGATAGGCGCCTTCCGTCGGCCGGGCGGGGTCGAGGCGCGCGGTAACCGCCCGCAGTGACTCGATCTCCGCCCCAGCGAGAAGGCGGACGACATCAAGCTGATGCGCCGCCTGGCTGAAGACGACGCCGCCACCTCGGGCCGTGTCCAGTTCCTCGGGCCGCCGCGGCCGGTACAGGAAGTCGGTATAGTTGCTCCCAACGATCAGGCGCGGGCGGCCGAAGCGGCCCGATCGGATCAGCTCGGCAGTGCGTAGATAAGGCAGATCGAAGGAATGGCTGTGGCCGACGGCCAAGTGGACACCGGCCTCTGCAGCCACATCGATCATGGCGCGACAGTCTTCCAGCCGCAGCGCCATCGGCTTCTCGACCAGGATGTGCTTGCCGGCCGCAGCGGCACTGCGGACATGGGCGACATGGAACTGGTGAGGAGATGCCACGTACACGGCCTCGACCGCCTCGTCTGCCAGCAAACCGTCGAGAGTGTCATAGGCCTTCGCGGCGAACCCGTTCGACGAGAATTCCTCGACGAACCGCGACCGCGCCTCCGGACGCGGATCGGTCGCAGCGACCAGTCGGACGAGGCGATGCTGCGCGAATGTCGGCAGCATCAGCATAAAGGCGCGGCCGAGCCCGACCACGCCCAATCGCAAAGGTTCGCTCACCACTGCCTCGCTAGAGATCGAGAACGAGGGCGCCGGATTTGGCGCGGGAGACGCAGATCATGATGTTTCGCGCCTTCTCCTGCTCGGAGAGCGCAAGGTCGCGATGGTCGGGCTCGCCTGAGACCAGTCGCGTCTTGCAGGTGCCGCAAGTCCCGCTTTCGCAGGAGCTGGGCAGCGTCTTTCCCGCCTCGCGCAGCACCTCGAGGATCGACTTGTCGACGGGAATCTCGAAGATCTCGCCGCTCTTGGCCAGTTCGACGGTGAAGGGCGTGTTGTCTTCCGGCTTCGCCTTGGCCGCACCGAAATCCTCGAAATGGACGGCGGCCGAGGACCAGTGGCCGGTCATGTCCCGCACCGCCTCCATCAGGCCCCGCGGGCCGCAGCAATAGAGATGGGCCCCCTTCGGGTCTTCAAGGACCGGCCAGAGGTCAAACGCCTTGTCGGGGTCGCCGTTATCGTGGTGGATGACGACCTTGCCGCGGAATTCCGGCCCGGAGAACTCCTCCCGGAAGGCCATCATCGCCGGCGTGCGCGTGAAGTAATACAGCTTGAAGGGCTTCCCGCGCGTCGCCATCAGATGGCGGATCATCGAGCGGATCGGCGTGATTCCGATGCCACCTGCGATGAAAATGTAGCTCGACGGTCCGTCCTTCAGCGAGAAATCGTTGCGCGGCGCCGAGATCAGGATCTCGTCGCCGACATTGGTCTGATCGATCAGACTGACGGACCCGCCCCGGCCGCCATGTTCCTTCTTGACGGCGATGACATAGCCCTCGGCTTCGTCCGGACCGTTGCAGAGCGAGTACTTCCGCGTCTCGCCGTTCGGCACCTTCACCGCCAGGTGAGCCCCGGGGGTGTAGGGCTCGAGCATGTTCTCATCCAGCGGCCTGAGATCGAACATGACGATGTCGTCGGCGACCGCCTCCTTCCCCACGATCCTGGCCTTTAGCCACTGCTCCTGATCGCTCATCCAAACCTCCGCGCAGCGCCGTCTCGACAAGCGCTTGAATTCCGAATAATGTGAGACTTAGATACCTAAGTATTATCCGGCTGACTAGCCCGGCCGTCAAATCTGGAGCGAATGCGATGCTGACCCACGAAGAGAACGAATTGCTCTGCCGCGTGGAAGGCGAGGCCCCGATGGGTCAGTTCATGCGGCGTCATTGGGTGCCCGCGCTGCTGTCGGAGCAGCTCATCGAAAGCGACGGCGCGCCTGTCCGCGTGCGTCTGTTCGGCGAGGATCTCGTTGCCTTCCGCGATACCGACGGACGGATCGGGGTGCTCGGCGAGTACTGCCCGCATCGCAAGGCTTCGCTGTTCTTCGGCCGCAACGAGGAGTGTGGCCTTCGCTGCCTGTATCACGGCTGGAAGTTCGACGTGGACGGCAAGGTCCTCGAAATGGTGTCGGAGCCGGCAGAAAGCGGCTTTGCCGATAAGGTCCAGCACAAGGCGTATCCGACCCAGGAGGCGGGAGGCTTCATTTGGGTCTATATGGGTCCGAAGGACCAAATGCCGGAATTCGAGGCTCCGCCGTGGGCGCCCACGCCCGAGGCGAAGGTCTCGATCGTGAAGATCGATCTGCCCTGCAACTGGGCCCAGATCATGGAAGGACAGATCGACTCGGCTCATTCCTCGAGCCTGCACTCCTCCGACATGAAGCCCTCGCGCGTGACGACGGCCGGCGCGACCGCGACGCATTGGACGCGTCCGTCGACCGACAAGAACCCGCGCATCCAGGTCCAGCTGACCAACTACGGCTTCCGCTACGCTGCGCTGCGCCGCCCGATCACCAATGCCCAGACCCACGACTATGTGAGGCTGACCGTATTCGTTGCGCCTTTCGCCGCGCTGATCCCCCCCAACTCTTCCTATAACGTCGCGACGGTGATCGTGCCGAAGGACGACGTGTCGAGCTATTTCCATTTCATCGCATGGGGCAATGACGACTGCATCGATCAGGAAAGCTGGCGGAAGTTCTGCGTGGCGCAGGTCGGCATCGATCTCGACAAGACCTACAAGCCAATGCTGCGCAAGCGGGAGAACAACTACCTGCAGGACCGCAAGGCGATGAAGCTGGGGGATTTCACCGGCGTGCCCGGAATTCCCAACCAGGACATCATGATGTGGGAGTCGATGGGCCCGATTGCCGACCGTACCAGCGAGCGCCTCGGCGCGAGCGACATCGCGATCGTGCAGTTCCGCCGGGTGATGATCGATGCAGCGCGCAAGCATGCCGCCGGCGCTTCCCCGCTCGGTCTCGTCGAGCCGCATATCCCGCAGGCGAAGCTGCGTTCTTATCAGGGCATCGTTCCCAAGAGCGACGATTGGCGCAGGCTCGGCGCCTCCAATGAGGAAATCGCGCTGCTCGACGGCATGGAGCAGGACGACACCGAGGCGGAAATGGCGGCTGCGGGCAGTTGAACCCGACGGCGAGCCCGAACGATCATATCGGCTTGGGTGCCCAAGGGATAAAGTCTTGGAAGCGCCGGCGGCGCTGCGCGAAACTGGACTTGGAGGGCCGGAGCAAGAGCCCTGGAAACGCATTGGGGTCTTCTTATGCTCGACAAGCCAGCTCCGGCCGGCCGCAGCCTCTACTACGGGGGTGAATGGCGCCATCCGATATCGGGGCGCTACGCCGCAACGTCCAATCCGGGCCTCGACGAGCCGATCGCCGAGGTTGCGGAGGCTGGAGCCAGCGACGTCGATGCCGCGGTCAAGTCCGCACGGCAGGCCTTTCTCTCCTGGCGCAGCGTTGCCCCGCTCGAAAGGGCTCGTCTGCTGAAGGAAGTCGCTGCCGTCGTCCGTGCCAATGCGCGCGAACTCGCGGCCCTCGACGCAGCCAATTGCGGCAACCCGGTTCGGGAAATGATGGGCGATGCCACGATCGCCGCCGCGCAGCTCGACTATTTCGCCGGGCTCGTGACGGAGATGAAGGGCGAGACTATCCCGATGGGGCCGGACGTCATCAACATGACGCTGCGTCAGCCCCTGGGTGTCGTCGCGCGCATCCTCGCCTTCAATCATCCCTTCATGTTCTGCGCCGGCAAGATCGCCGCCCCGCTGGCAGCGGGTAACGCGGTCATCGTCAAGCCGCCCGAGCAGGCGCCGCTTTCCTCGCTGCGCCTGGCCGAACTGGTACAGGATATCCTCCCGAGGGGTGTATTCAGCGTTCTGCCCGGCGGGCGCGAGGCCGGCGCGGCCCTTGCCGCCCACCCCGGGGTGGACAAGATCGCGATCATCGGCAGCGTCGGCGCCGGTCGTGCCGTGATGAAGGCGGCCAGCGACACCATCAAGCCGGTTCTGCTGGAACTCGGCGGCAAGAACGCATTGATCGCGTTCCCCGACGCCGACCCCGCGACCGTGGCTTCGGCCGTGATCGGCGGAATGAACTTCACCTGGTGCGGCCAGTCCTGTGGATCGACGAGCCGCGCGTTCATCCACCGGGACATCTACGAGGATGTGCTGTCCAGGCTGCCGTCGCTGGCCGGGCACTATGTCCCGGGCCTCCCCACGGACGACCGGACTACCATGGGCGCCATCATCAGCCGGCAGCAACACGCGCGCGTCCTAGAATACATCGCCTCGGCCAAGGAACAGGGAGCACGGCTCATAACTGGCGGTGCGGCGCCCACTGATCCGGCGCTGACGAAGGGATTCTACGTCGAGCCCACCATCTTCGCCGATGTCACGCCGACGATGCGCATCGCGCGCGAGGAGATTTTCGGGCCGGTCCTCGCAGTCCTGCCCTGGGATGACGAGACGAAGATGCTCGGCCAGGTCAACGACGTCGAATATGGCCTGACGTGCTCCATCTGGACGAACGACTTGCGCAAGGCCCATCGCACGGCGCATGCCGTCGAGGCCGGGTTTGTCTGGGTGAACGAGGTCTCCAAGCATTTTCTTGGTGCGCCCTTCGGCGGCTGGAAGCAGTCCGGGCTGGGCCGCGAGGAATGCCTGGGCGAGCTCCTTGCGTTCACCCAGGAGAAGAACGTCCATGTGAGCCTCCGCGGCGGCTGACCGGCGCCGTGGCATCCAGTCACATGCGAGACCCTGCGTTGCGGCCCTCGGACGGCCCGAATGCCGACCAGACAAGCAAAGGATACACGATGAGCACTCCGATCGACGGCATCGACACGCCTGTCGCATCGCAGGACAACGGCATTTGGGGCAGCGACGCCATTGCCTCGATGCTGCGGCTGCTGGACATTCCTTATCTCGCGCTCAATCCCGGCTCGAGCTTCCGCGGGCTGCATGACAGCCTCGTCAACCACCTGGGCAACCAGGACCCCCAGATGCTGCTCTGCCTGCATGAGGAGCATGCCGTCGCTCTGGCTCACGGCTACGCCAAGGTCACCGAGCGGCCGATGGGCGTGGTGCTGCACAGCAATGTCGGGCTCATGCACGGCACGATGGCGATCTACAACGCCTGGTGTGACCGCGTGCCGATGCTGATCCTCGGCGCGACGGGTCCCGTCGATGCTGCCGAGCGCCGCCCCTGGATCGACTGGCTGCACACCGCCAAGGACCAGGCCGCCATGATCCGCCCCTATATCAAGTGGGACGATCAGCCGGTCTCCGTCCCAGCTGCGCTGGAGGCTCTGGTGCGGGCGAACAACATCACCCGCGCCGCACCGGCGGCGCCGACCTATGTCTGCCTCGATGTCTCCATGCAGGAGCGCCGCCTGGAGCAGATGCCCGAGTTGCCCGATCCCAAACGCTTCGCCCTGCCCTCCCCCGGTATCCCGGCGGCCCAGGACATCAAAGCCGCCGCGACGCTTCTGAGGAACGCCGAGCGGCCGATGCTTCTGATCGGCAGGGTTTCGCGCAGCACCCGCGACTGGGCGCGTCGCGTGGCCCTCGCGGAAGCGCTGAACGCGTCGGTGCTCACGGACATCAAGGTGGGCGCAGCCTTCCCGACCGATCACAGGCTGCATTGCGCCAAGCCTGGGCATTTCCTCGACGAGGCCGGCGCGAAGCGGATCGCGGACGCCGACGTCATCCTGGCGCTCGACTGGGTCGATCTCGCCGGCACCCTGAAACAGGGCGGCTGTTCGGCCGCGACCAAGATCATCAATATCCAGCTCGACCATCAGCTTCACAACGGCTGGAGCATGGACCACCAGGCCCTGCCGCCCGCCGACCTGCATTTCAGCAGCGATCCGAACGCGGCGCTCCATCTGCTCGCTGACGAACTCGGCGTCGGTCCCGGTTCCGAACCGGCCGACCTGACGGCATTGCCGGCATTCGACCTGCCCGGCGAATCACGCGAGCTCGACATCGTCTCGCTCGCGGCGGCGATGGGCACAGTGCTGCGCGATGAAGTCGTGTCGCTTGTCCGGCTGCCTCTCGGCTGGGCCGGTGAAAGCTGGCACTTCCGCCATCCGCTCGACTATCTCGGCACCGATGGCGGCGCCGGCATCGGGTCGGGGCCCGGCATGCTGGCCGGCGCAGCGCTCGCGCTTGCCGGCTCAGACAGATTGCCCGTAGCCGTTCTGGGCGACGGCGATACGATGATGGGCGTTTCCGCGTTCTGGACAGCCGCACACTACAAGCTGCCTTTCCTGGCCATCGTCGCCAATAATCGCTCATTCTACAATGACGAGATCCATCAGGAACGCGTCGCGCGCACGCGCGATCGGCCGGTGGAGAACAAGTGGATCGGGCAGCGCATCGGAGATCCCGACATCGACATCGCCGCGATGGCTAGCGCCCAGGGACTTGTTGGGATCGGGCCAGTCTCGACCACAGACGCGTTGATCGATGCGATCCGGAAAGGGGTCGAGGCTGCTCGCAACGGCGCCTCGGTCGTTATCGATGCACGGGTTAAGCCGGGCTACAACCCGGCCATGGCGGCAGGGATGACTCGCGAAGGCACCGGAAAAGTCGGCGACTAATTCGCCGACACAGAAGCGGAACCCGCTTTCCGATATGGCTGGCGCGGGCGGGACGCTGGAGCATTAGACTTGCTCCAGCGCAGGGTGGCCCGTGAAACCCGACCCCATGCGCCTGCTCAGGCGCATGGCGCCTCAGTCGATGTCTCTGCCCCCGGAAGGCGCGTCCGCCAGATTTCGCTGCACCTGCGCCAGGCAACTGATCAGGCGAGCCCTTTCTTCGCCGCTCATCCCGGTTGTCGCGCGCTCGATGACTTCGTTGGCGCAGGGTATCAGTTTCGACTGCAGCGAGCGGCCACGTTCGGTCAGCCTGACGCAGAGCTTCCGCCGGTCCTGCGGATCCCGCTCACGGGTCACGAGACCGGACCTCTCCATTGTCGCCAGCGCGGACAGCGTCGTCGGTTCCATGGTTCCGATTCGCTGGGAAAGTTCTCGCTGGGTCAGGCCGTCCTCCAGCCAGAGAGCCCGCAGGAAATACCACATGCCTAGCGTGACACCATGCGGCTCGATCTGCGATTGCAGATAGCGCTGCACGGCTCTGTTGGCCATCCGGAGCTGATAGCCGACGCTTCCCTCAAGCGGGAGATCGTAGCGCTGCTCGGCGGGCGGCACAGGGGCCTTTGAGTTTGTTTCGGGCATTTCACTCCGTTCTTTCGATCGGACCTCAACGCCCATTGGACGTTGGAGCACGGCATTTTGTTGCCGTTTCGACCGCTACGCAAATGTTTGGAAGACAAAGCGATATAGTATTGGACCAGGATGAGGGGCCACCCTAGCGTCGCCTACAAGCGGGCAACCTTCGAGAACGACCTCGCTGGAGGAGATGAATGCCTGCCATCAATCCATTCAAGACCGCATGGGCCGAACGCCCCGACACGCACTGGCGTGACAGGATGCAGGGGCGCAACTCATGAGCGGCAACGATCTGGAGGACGAAAGGCACATGCGGGGGGCTAACGCCAAACTGCGTCTTGCGAGCGAGACCATCGACGAGATCGATGTCGTCATCAAGGACGTTTCGATGCGCTTCGACACGCGCGAAGGAACTGTGACTGCTGTCGATGGCATGTCGTTCGAGATCAAGCGCGGCGAATTCGTTTCGATCATCGGCCCGTCGGGCTGCGGCAAGTCAACGGTTTTCAACATCATGGGCGGCCTTGTAGGCGGCTATGAAGGCACCGTGACCGTCGGCGGCGAGAGCGTCTCGGGCCCGCATCCGTCCATCGGCATGGTATTCCAAGAAGAATCGACCTTTCCCTGGCGGACGGTCATCGACAACGTTGCCTTTCCGCTCGAAGTGAAGGGTGTGGGCAAGGAAGAACGCCACGCGACGGCCCGCAAATTCATCGAGATGGTCGGCCTTTCTGGCTTCGAGCAGCGCTACCCGTCGGAACTGTCGGGCGGCATGCGCCAGCGTGTCGCGCTAGCCCGGACGCTGGTGTTCGAGCCCAAGATCCTGCTGATGGACGAACCTTTCGCCGCACTCGACGAACAGACCCGTGTGCTGCTGGGCGACAAAGTCCTCAAGATCCAACAGGATCTTCGGCAAACGACGCTGCTCATCACCCACAACATCACCGAAGCCGTGCAGCTCTCGGACAGGGTGCTGATCATGACGTTCCGTCCCGGCAAGGTGAAGCGGATCGTCGACATCCGCCTGCCGCGCCCACGCAGCAGCGATGTCGTCGGCAGCGATGCGTTCGGCCGGTATGTGGCGGAGATCTGGAACGATCTGCGAGAAGAGGCATCGCGCGGAATGGCCGATGCCGAGGAAGCAGCCCGCGCGAGAAAAGGCTGACGATGCGGATACTCGCTTTTCCTCCGATCATATTCGGGCTGGCCACCGTTGCGCTTGTGCTGTGCGGTGTCGAGCTGTTGCTCTACGCCGGGCTGCTCAACCAGTTCGTGATCCCGTTTCCCTCCGCCGTGATAGGCAGCTTCGGCCGCCTGTTTAGCGAGGAGCAACTGGCTCATCGGCTGTTCGTGACCGGATCCGAGGCAGTCGCGGCAAGTCTGCTCGTCATTATCGTGGGTGTCGGCTTCGGAATCTTTCTGCACGAGAGACGCATTCTCAAACTCGCAGTGGAACCCTGGATCGCAGCTGCCGCCGCAGCGCCGATTGTGCTCGCCTATCCCCTCTTCCTAGTCATCTTTGGACGAAGCTCCGCGACAATCATCGCGATGGGATTCGTCGCGGGACTCGCGCCCGTGGTGCTCAAGACCATCGAGGGCTTCCAGGGCGTGAAGAAGACGTTCTTAAACGTTGGGCGCACCTACAATCTGACTCCGTCGCAGCTGTTCTGGAAGATCCAGTTTCCGGCGTCGATACCGACGATCTTCACCGGAATACGTTTGGGTCTGATCTTCACCTTGATCAATCTCATCGGCGTAGAGTTCCTGATCAACTTCGGTGGTCTCGGTCAGCTCATCAACGACCTGGCCGAACGCTATGATCTGCCCGGCGTCTTCGCAACGATCATCTTCGTCATACTCGTGAGCGTCGTCATTTTCTCGGCCCTGGAATGGCTCGAGCGCTGGATGCGACCCGCACGCTGAATCAGGCTCGCCCGCAGCAGCCGCGCCGGCACAGGGTCGACGCCTTCCTGAGTGCGCCCGTCTGCGCCATACTCCGGCGCAACGGCGAACATCGACAGGAGGAAGCGATCAATCTCAGGCAGCTGCGCTACTTCGTGCGGATCGCGGAAGTCGGCAACATCACCCGGGCTGCCGAACAGCTCAACGTCGCACAGCCAGCGCTCGGTCTGCAGATCCGTCAGCTCGAGCAGGAGCTCAAGACGGAACTCCTGGTGCGCCACTCGCGCGGCGTCGAACTCACCGAGGCCGGCAGGCTTCTGCTCGATCGCGCCCGCCGTATCCTGCAGGATGTGGAGGAGCTCAAGCGCGAAATCATCGGCAATGTCAGTCCCGAGCAAGAGATGATGATCTTGGGCCTCACGCCCAGCATCATGCTGCAGATGGACCCCGACATGCTGCTCAATGCCAAACGGACGATGCCCACCGTATCGTTGAGCCTCGTCGAAGCGTTGAGCCGGGCACTGACGACATCCCTCGAACAGGGCGAGCTCAGCTATGCGCTGGCTTACGGCGTGGACGAAGCCCGCCCCGGAGTCAGCCGACGCCCGCTGCTGGTGGAGGAGCTGATCTTCGCCCGTCCGGTGACGGGAGAGCCTCTGCCCCCTACCCTAACTCTGGCGGACGCGCTCTCTCATGACCTCGTGCAGGCCGGCGAGCGCGACATGGTTCAGCGGTTGCTGAGAGACGCCGCAGCCCGCTATTCGCTCGATCTCAGGATCGTCTACGAGGCGGAATCGATTCCGGCGATGCGCAGCCTGGTGGTGCGCGGAGCGGCTGCCAGCATGATGCCCTACGGCACCGCCAGTGAGGAGATCCGGGCCGGGAAGCTGGTGATGCAGCGTGTGTCCGATATCCCGTTGACCCGAACCCTCTATCTTCTGAGGCCATCTAACGCGGCCTCTTTCAGAAGCCAGGATCTGATCGATCACTTCATCGATGGGATCGTGCGGCGCCTGCTCGACTCCTTGGGCCCCCTGGCGCGGCGCGTGGGCATCTAGAGCGCGCGGACTTCATTTCGAAACATGCCGTCATTCCGGGGCGGTCCATAGGATCGAGCCCGGAACCCAGAACCGATGCGGGCCGCCGAACGGCGCGCGAATGCCGCGGCTGGTCGACGCGGGCGGCCTTGGTTCCGAATTCCGGGCCCATTCCGGCATGCACAGGAAGGACGCTGCGGTCCCATCGTAACCACGCATAGTCTGGCAACGGCGGCCCGTGCCAGCCCCTCAGCGCATCGTCGCGTCGACCCAGTTCTTCACCTGGTCGAACAGGTTGCGCACGCTGTTCGCATAGGCGTCAGGGTCGGCCGAGCAGTTCCGGCACGGGGTGAAGCCGTGGCTGGCGCCCTCGATGAAAAGGAGTTCCTTTTTGGCGGCGGCGCTGTTCTCGTATTCCTCTTCGGAGTCGCGAATGAACAGATAGCCCCCCATGCCGACCACAAGCGTCGGTGCGGCAATCGAGCGAACCGCACAAATGGTGGAATTGTTGCTGGAGCAATGGTCGATACCATCGAGAGAGTTGCTGGAGCGCACGGCCTGAGTGCTCAGGAACGAGCGAAGCGACAGGATTTTTGTGCCGCGATCGAAGCTGTTGGTCGTTTCCTTCGTGTCGAGTTCTGGCGGACTGACGGAGGTGACGATCTGTTCGACGATGCTGCCGTCGTTGCGTACCAGTTTCTGCGGCGCGCGCGTGCGCCGAAGCGGGATCGCCGTATCGAGGCTGTGCAGTTGCGATGCGCCGCCGGGACCCGCGCCGGGATTACCGCCATGCGGGATGGCGAACAGGTCATTGTCCGGATAGGTCCCCTTGCCCTCCCGGATGGCTTTCACGCGCCCCTGTGCGGTCGCGATCAGCGCGTTCATGCGCGCCGACTGCGCAGCAAAATAGCGGGTCTGGAATTCCGGCGAATAGGTTGACGACGCTGTCGCGCTATAGCCGTTACTCGTCAGATACGGGTCGAGCGCGGCATCAAATTTGCCGGCCGTCTCGTCGAGCACCGACCCGTTCAGGCTGCGCAGCAGAATGACCGGCACGCCCGGATGAGCATCGGCGAGGATCAGGCCGTCGGCTTTCGGCATTCCGGCGAGATCGTCACGGCAGGGCACCAGCCTCTGCGGATCCTTGCAGAAGCCGAGTCCGTTCTCGGCTACCGCCTGATAGAAGCTTGTGGTCGGGCCACCGCCGCTATGGCCGAACAGCACGACTTTCTCAATACCCTGCTGCTTGCGCAGGAATTCGACGCCGGCCTTCACGTCCAGCGCGATCCGATCCCAGTCGACCGCGAACTCGTTGTTTGTGAAGCGCGTGCTCATGCACAGGGCCGCGATACCACGCTTCGGCAGTTCGTTGCAGGCGATATGCGTGGTGTAGTTGGCGGTGCGATGGATGACGAGGGCCGCGACCTTGGCGCGCGCGGCGGGCTCCGCATAGACGGCGGTAGCTGGAGCCAGGGCGAAGTAGGTGCGCTTCGCCTGGCCTGCCTCCTGGCCGCTCGCCGCCGAGGGGGCGGCGAGAACCGCGCCTGCGAGCAGCGCGAGGGTGATGGCCCGGAATGATCTGGTCATGGATATTCCTCCCTGATCTCCGCTGCGGCGCCTTCCCCTGGTGGACGGTGCCGCCCCCTCGCGCCCGCAGCGGCAGAGAGACGCGGTGCCGTTGCAAAAGGATCCGCGCCGCGCGGACATGCACTGTTGTGTGATGCAAAACGTCGAGATTCGCCCAGCCGAGATCACAGCATCATCGATCGCGTCCCAGCGTTGGGCCGGGCACGATGACCGCGCCTTTCAGGAGCGACATCAAGTATATTTTGGTTCCTTCTCGTATAAGAAAATCGTCTTGAAGGTCATCGCGCTATCCGGATTCTTCGACGGGCCGCTGCGGCGAACAGAACCTTACGGAGAGGCTGATCGCCTGCACAGTGCGCGTGACGCTGGCGCGACGAGGACGGGCGCCAAACCGTCGAGGTCTCACTGGCATCTCGCAGAAGTCTTTGTCCGAGCCGCGCCCCGGGCGCATCCTGCCTGAAAGCTGGGCCGATGATGCCCGCCTCGGGAGGAAGAATTGTCGAAGCTGCGACTTTCCATCGCGATCGGAGATTACGACCGCAATAGACCATTGCTTGACGGCGAAGTTCAGATCGACGGTGTCGACCCCGTGTTCATGAAGCTTTTCCCGGAGGAGATCTTCTTCCGCGCATTCCGGCATGCCGAATTCGACGTCTGCGAGGCATCCTTGTCGAGTTTCGCGGTGAAGGTCGATCACGGGACCAACCCGTATGTGGGCGTGCCCGCGTTCGTGTCGCGCGCGTTCCGGCATTCCGAGATCTTCATCCGGACCGACCGCGGGATCGAGAAGCCGGAGGACCTGAAGGGGAAGCGCATCGGGTGCCCCGAGTACCAGCTCACGGCATGCGTCTGGATCCGCTCCATGCTCGAGGACGATTATGGCGTGCGGCCCACCGACGTGACATGGGTCCGTGGCGGTATCGAACAGCCCGGGCGCGCGGAGAAGATCGCGGTTTCACTCCCCTCTGACATCCGGGTCGAGCAAGCTCCCGCGGACCGATCCCTAAACCAAATGCTGGCCGACGGTGAGATTGACGGCTTTATCGGCCCGAGGGCGCCCTCCGCCTTCGAGGCGGGCCACCCGAAGATCGCACGACTCTTTGCCACGCCTACGGCGGCGGCCTCCGACTACTACCGCCGCACGAACATCTTCCCGATCATGCATGTGATCGGTGCGCGACGCACGATCGTCGAAGACCAGCCATGGCTGCCGGCCGCTCTCCTGAAGGCGTTCGAGCAGTCGAAGCGGATCGCTCTCTCGCGGCTCACCGATACATCGGCCACGAAGGTCACGCTGCCATTCGTAGAGGAGCAGTTGCAATCGGCGAAGAAGCTGATGGGCAACGATTTCTGGTCCTATGGTGTCGAGGCGAACCGGCACGTGCTGGACGCGTTCCTTCAGGCGCATCACACGCAGGGCTTGTCGTCGCGGCGCCTTGGCGTCGAGGATCTGTTTCCCGCTCCCACGTTGGAGGCCTTCAAGATCTAACGTGCACGGCAAACGCAGCATCCAAGAAATCTGCGACGACCATCAAAAAATGAGGGAGGAAAGATATGACCTTGACGAAGCGAACGGTTCTGGCGGGCGCATTTGCCGGTCTTCTGTCACTCGCGGCAGGTCCGGCAAGCGCACAGGATCAGCTTAAGCTTGCGGTCGGCCAGCGCGGCAACTGGGATACCTCGGTCGCCGAAATCGGCACACGGCTTGGCATCTTCAAGAAGCACAAGCTCGACCTTCAGATGCTGTACACGCAAGGCGGCGGCGAGACGCAGCAGGCCGTGCTGTCGAACAGCGTCGACATCGGCGTGGCCGGCGGCATCATGGGCGCTCTCTCGGCGTTCTCCAAGGGCGCGCCGATCCGTATCATCGGGGCCGAGACGACTGGCGGACAAGATCTGTACTGGTACGTGAAGTCCGATTCACCGGTTAAAACCCTGAAGGATTTCGACGGGCGCACGGTCGCCTATTCGACAAACGGGTCCTCGACGCATGGCGTCGTCAACGCCTTCGTCAAGGAAAACGGACTGAAGGCGAAATTGACCGCCACCGGGGGGCCGGCTCCGACGCTCACGCAGGTCATGTCGGGCCAGATCGACGTCGGCTGGGCGGCGCCGCCCTTCGGCCTCGAACAGCTCAACAAGGGCGAAATCCGCGTCATCGCGACCGGAAACAACACCCAGGCATTCCGGGACCAGACCGTCCGTCTGCTGATCACGAACACGTCGGTGCTTCAGTCCAAGAAGGAGCAACTCGATCGCTTCATGCTCGCCTACCGGGAAACCGTGGACGCAATGTATGCGAGCGACGAGGCCCTCAAGGTCTATGCCGATTTCGTCGGCGTGCCTCTCGAGATCGCCAAGCGTACCCGCGATGAATTCTTTCCGAAGAAGGCGCTCGATCCCGATCGCATTGTCGGGCTGGACACCATCGTGCCGGACGCCGTGACGCTGAAATACACCGCGCAGCCGCTCACCAAGGAACAGCTCGGCGAACTGATCCAGATTCCGCCGCGCCGCTGAGACCCCAAGTGACGAGAGTCCGAGCCATGAACCAGGCCGCCGGATCCATGCCGTCTCGTACGACGCCGTGGAAACGCCCTTCGGAAAGGCAAGCAGTCATGCTGACACGCATCGCCATTGTGCTGGCGATCGTGATCGGATGGGAGAGCCTGGCCCGCTCGGGCCTGCTGTATCGGGACGTGGTGCCGCCGCTGCCGCTTATCGGCCGAGAGTTGGCGATGCTGCTGATCGATCGCGGCTTTTACCACAACCTCGCGGTGACCTTCGGCGAGGTTGCACTGGCCGTCGCCATCGGCGGCGGCGCGGGAGTTCTTGTCGGCATTGTGCTGGGACGCGACCGCTTCCTCAGCTCAGCATATGAGCCGCTCCTGCATTATCTGGGTCCGACGCCGAAGATCATCTTCTTCCCGATCATGATCATGTGGTTCGGCGTCGGCCCCGGTTCCAAGGTCGCGATGGGTGCCCTGTCTTGCTTCTTCCCGGTGGCCGTCAGCGTCGCCGCGTCCATGCGCGAGATCGATCGGGTCCTGATCCGTGTGGGGATGACCTTCAGACTCACCTCGGCCCAGATGCTGACCAAGATCTATATTCCGGCGATGCGACTGCCGGTGATCAACGGCATCCGCATTGGCCTCGGCGTCGCCATCGTGGGCACGTTGCTGGCAGAGACCAAGCTCGCAAACCAGGGGCTTGGCTACGCCGTCATCCAGACTTACACGACCTTCAACATGCCCCGCATGTACGCATTGCTGCTGATCGTTTTTCTGTTGGCAGTTGGTGTCAACTCCGTGCTCGGCCGCTACACCGAAGTGCGTATGGCGAAGAAGCGCAGCGATGGCTGAACTCGACAGGGGCAAGCCGGCCGCATCCGCGGCAAGTCCCATCCCACTGGCCTACGTCATCGCCGCGCTGCCTCCGCTCTTCTGGGCGGGTAATTTCCTGATTGCGCGGATGATGCGCGACGACATTCCACCGATCCAGATGTCGTTCTGGCGTTGGGTGCTCGCGTTGGCGATCATGCTGCCTTTCGCATGGTCCTCACTGCGGCTCGATCGTTCACGGCTGCTGGAGGAATGGCCGTTCCTGGCCCTGCTCGGCGCAATCGGTGTGACAGCGTTCAACTGCTTCATCTACACGGCGCTGCATCACACGACGGTCATCAATGCTGCCCTTGTGAATTCGCTTCTGCCTGTCGTGACGATCATTCTGGCCTGGGTTCTTCTGGGCGAGCGGATCTTTCCGCTGCGGGCGCTCGGCATCACCGTCTCGCTTGTTGGTGCGGTGCTGGTGATCGCGCGCGGTGACCTTCTCGCTCTGGGCGATCTCGAAGTGGGTCGGGGCGATATCCTGGTCGTCCTCGGCATGAGCTTCTGGGCGCTCTACATGGTTCTCGTCCGACGCCGGCCGCTCGGCCTGAAACCGCTCTCACTGCTGGGAGCGACGACGGTCTTCGGTATTGTCTTCCACTTGCCCTTCGTCCTGGTCGAGACAACCGCGAGCGGTATCTTTGTGCCGACGCTGCACAGCCTGCCGGCTCTGATCTATTTTGCGATTTTCCCGTCGATACTGGCCTATGTCTTCTGGAACCGCTCGATCGCGACGCTCGGCCCGGCAACGACCGGCATGTTCATGCACCTCATGCCGATCTTCAGCGCCATTCTGGCAGCTGTGTTGCTCGGAGAGCGTCTCGCCTGGTACCATCCGGTCGCCTTCATCGTGATCGTGGGGGGCATATTGCTCGCAACGAGGCGCCCCTCCGCAACACCTCAGCCAAATCACCAGAAGCGATAAAAGATGCGCAAGATCTATGACGGCCCGGCAGCGGTGCTGGAGGGCCTGCTTTTCGACGGCATGACGATCATGTCCGGCGGCTTCGGCCTCTCGGGCAATCCTGAGAGCCTGATCCCGGAGATCCGGGACGCGGGTGTAAAGGATCTGACCGTGATCTCGAACAATGCCGGCGCCGACGGGTTCGGCCTGTGGATGCTGCTGCAGACCCGCCAGGTGAAGAAGATGATCGCGTCCTATGTGGGCGAGAACAAGCTCTTTGAGCAGCAGTACCTCGCCGGCGAGCTGGAGCTGGAGTTGAACCCGCAGGGCACGCTGGCCGAACGCATCCGCGCCGGCGGGGCGGGCATTCCGGCCTTCTACACCAAGACGGGCGTCGGGACCGTGGTGGCCGAAGGCAAGCCGGTCGAAGAGTTCGAGGGCGAACTCTATGTCCGGGAGACCTGGCTGCGCGCCGATGTCGCGATCGTCAAGGCCTGGAAGGCCGACACGGCCGGCAATCTGATCTACCGGCGCACGGCGCGCAACTTCAACCCGAACATGGCCACCGCCGGCAAGGTGACCGTGGCCGAGGTCGAGGAGATCGTCCCGGTCGGCTCGCTCGATCCGGAAGCGATCCACACCCCCGGCATCTATGTCGACCGCATCATCAAGAGCACGATCAACGCGAAGAAGATCGAGAAGCTCACCACCCGCAAGAGGGAAGCAGTCTGATGGCTTGGACCCGCGAAGAGATCGCCGCCCGCGCGGCCAAGGAGCTGAAGGACGGCTTCTACGTCAATCTCGGCATCGGCATCCCGACGCTCGTCGCCAACTATATTCCCGACGGCGTCGAGGTGACGCTGCAATCGGAAAACGGGCTGCTCGGCATCGGGCCCTTTCCCTATGAGGGCGACGAGGACCCCGACCTCATCAACGCCGGCAAGCAGACGATCACGACCCTGCCGAGCTCGAGCTTCTTCTCCTCGGCCGACTCCTTCGCGATGATCCGCGGCGGCCATATCGACCTGACCATCCTCGGCGCGATGGAAGTCGCGGCCAATGGCGATATCGCCAACTGGACGATCCCCGGCAAAATGGTGAAGGGCATGGGCGGCGCGATGGACCTCGTCGCCGGCGTCAAGAAGGTCATCGTGGTGATGGAACACGCCAACAAGCATGGCGAGTCCAAGGTGCTGGAGCGCTGCACCCTGCCGCTGACGGGGGCTGGCGTCGTCGACCTGATCATCACCGATCTCTGCGTCCTCGCCTGCGACAAGGCCCATGGCGGCGGGCTGACGCTCGTCGAGCTCGCTCCGGGCGTCACGCTTGACGAGATCAAGGCCAAGACCGCCGCTCCGTTCCAGGTCGCGAGCGGTCTTGCGGAGAAGGCGGCGTGAGCCGCCTGATCCTTCCCTATTCACGCGACGACGAGGGCGCGCCGCCCTCGCTGTGGCCGGATTACCGCTCGACGGTGCCGCGCAGCCCCCGCCAACCGGCGCTCGCCATCCCGCAGACCCTGACCGAGGTGACGGGTCCTGCCGGGGCCTGGGACCGGCTGATGGGACCGGCCATGGCCGACATGACGGCCCAGCATCGCGGCGAGTCGCAGGGTCAGCGCATCGTCGTCACCGGCCGGGTGCTCGACGAGGCCGGCCGGCCCGTGCCCAACACCGTGGTTGAGATCTGGCAGGCCAATGCGGCCGGCCGCTACATCCACGCCAAGGACGACTGGCCAGCCCCGCTCGATCCCAACTTCTCCGGCGCCGGCCGCGTCGTCACCGATGAGCAAGGCCGCTATCGCTACGTCACGATCCGGCCCGGCGCCTATCCCTGGGGCAACCACAAGAACGCCTGGCGGCCGGCCCATATCCATCTCTCGCTGCTGGGACCGGCCTTTTCCACCCGGCTGGTGACGCAGATGTATTTCCCCGACGATCCGCTGATCGAGATCGACCCGATCGCCAATGCCGTGCCGATGCCCTATCGCCAGCGCATGGTCTCGCGCTTCGACATGGCGACGACCGTGCCGAACTGGGCGCTGGGCTATGTCTTCGACATCGTGCTGAAGGGCCGCGAGCAGACGCCGTTCGAGGATCACGATGACGACCACTGATCTGGAGACGCGCGAGGCCGCGCCGCGCCAGGACAATCAGGACCCGGCGCTGTTCGGGCAGACACCGTCGCAGACGGTCGGGCCCTATTTCCATTACGGGCTCGCCTGGAAAGGCGGGGCCGACCTCGTCCAGCGCTCCGAAATGGGAGCACGGCTCGACCTGATCCCGCCGGAGCACTACGTGCTCGGCGATTCCAACGTCTCGGGGACGCCGCAGGGCGAGGTCATCCTCGTCGCTGGCTGTGTCTACGACGCCGGTGGAAATCCCGTGCCCGACGCGATGATCGAGCTCTGGCAGGCGAATGCGGCCGGTCGCTATGCCAGCCCCGAGGATGACCGCGAGGATGTGCCGCTCGACGCCAATTTCATCGGGTTCGGCCGGTCCTCGACCGATGTAAAGGGCGTCTACCGTTTCCGCACGATCCGGCCCGGCCGGGTGCCGGGCCCCGGCAATACGCTGCAGGCGCCGCATCTGGCGCTGTCGATCTTCGCACGCGGCGTGATCAAGCGGCTACCGACGCGGCTTTATTTCGCCGATGGCGAGGGCAACGACACCGATCCGATCCTGACCCTCGTCCCGGAAGAGCGCCGCCAAACCCTGATCGCCCAGCGCAAGCCGGACGGCACCTGGTGGCTCGACATCCACCTCCAGGGCACGAACGAGACCGTGTTCTTCGACCTGTGAACGACGCGTCGCCCTCGAGCCATCTGCTCAGGCTGCGCGCCGCCGGCAGCGAGACCATGCTTGCGGTCTTCAACGACGCGGCGGTGCTGCGCCTTGCGCTCGCCTTCGAGGCGCGGCTGGCCGAAGCGCAGGCGGCCGAGGGCGTAATTGCTGGCGAGGACGCCGCTGCGATCGCAAGTGCCTGCGGCAGCATTCCGATCGATCCGGCCGAACTCGCGGACGAGGCGGCTCTGGCGGGGACCTTGGCCATCCCGCTGGTGAAGCGGCTGCGCGCCGAATTGTCGGGCTCGGCCGCGGCAGTGCTGCATAAGGGCGCGACCAGCCAGGACGTAGCCGACACTGTTCTCGCCTGCCAGATCCGCGCCGCCTTCCGCCTGCTCGACGCTGATCTCGCGCGCCTCGCAACGGCGCTTGGCACGCTTGCCGGGCGCTACGCTACGACCCCCGCCATCGGCCGCACCCTGCTGCAGGATGCCCTGCCGATCGGCTTCGGCCTGCGCCTCGCGCAATGGCAGGCCGGCATCGCCGAGGCTGCGGCACGGCTCGGCCGCGAAGTCGAAACCAGCGCGATACTGCAATTCGGCGGTGCGGCCGGAACCCGCAGCGGACTGGACGGCAAGGCTGCCGCCATCGCCTCACGCCTCGCGGCGATGCTGGGCCTCCCCGATGCCGCGCCCTGGCAGAGCCGCCGCGGCGGCATCGCCGGCATCGCGACGGCGCTCGCCATCCTGATCGGCTCGCTCGGCAAGATGGCGCGGGACGTTTCGCTTCTCGCCCAGAACGGCATAGGCGAGGCTCGCGAACCCGCCATTCCTGGCCGTGGCGGCTCCTCCGCCATGGCCCACAAGCGCAACCCCACTGGATGCCAGATCACCCTTTCGGCCGCTTTGCGCGCCCCCGGCCTCGTCGCCGGCATCCTCGCCGGGCTGCCGGCCGAGCAGGAGCGCGGACTGGGCGGCTGGCAGGCGGAAGGCCCGGCGCTCGCCGATCTCTTCCTGCTCGCCGCTGGAGCCACGGAGGCGATGGCGACGGTCGCGGAAGGGCTGGAGGTAGACGAGACCGCCATCGCCCGCAACCTGGCGGCAGCCGGCATCGGAACGGATATCGGCGAGAGCGCGGCGCTGGTTGCCGATCTTCTCGCCAGCAACGATTGAGGACAGGCCATGCCTTTCGCAGCAAGCAGCGGCGCCCGCATCTATTGGAAGCTGGAAGGCGCCGAGGACAGGCCGGCTCTCGTCCTGCTGAACTCAATCGGCACCGACATGTCGCTCTGGGACGCGGCGATGCCCGGCCTCCTCGCCTCGTTTCGCACGCTGCGGATCGACACGCGCGGCCACGGCGCCTCCGATGCACCTGATGGCGAGTACAGCTTGTCGATGCTGGCCGGTGACGTCACCGCCGTCATGGACGCGGCCGGGATCGAGCGCGCCGCGATCGCCGGCGTCTCGCTTGGCGGCATGATCGCGATGGAACTGGCGCTCGGACACCCTAAGCGCGTCTCGGCGATAGCCCTGATCTGCACCTCGGCAACCATGGATAGCTTCGTCTGGCGGGATCGCATCGCGCAGGTGCGTGCCGGCGGCACTGCTTCCATCGCCGACGCCGCCCTGCAGCGCTTCCTGTCGCCCGCTTTCGCAGCCGGGCATCCGGCTGTCGCAGCGAGCCTCAAGCGCAATCTCGTCGCCCAGTCGGCGCAGGGCTATGCCGGGGCCGGCGCCGCCATCCGCGACATGGACGTGATCGGCCGGCTTTCGGGCATCGCCTGCCCGGTGCTGGTCGTCACTGGCGAGCGCGACGTCTCGACGCCCCTCGCCGGCCATGGCGAGAAGCTGATGGCCGCCATTCCCGGCGCGAGCCACGTGCAGCTCGACAGCTCCCACCTCCCGCCCATCGAGGCTCCCGCGGCGCTGGTCGGCGCCTTGCGCGGCTTCCTCTCCTCGGGACAGGAGACTGGCGACGCCGCGGAAACGCTGTTCGAGGCCGTTATTAAGAACCGCCGCCGAGTGCTGGGCGACGCCTGGGTCGATCGCTCCCTCGCCAACCGGACACCGTTCAACGCCGAGTTCCAGGCGATGATCACGCATCGCCTGGCAGGAGATCTGGAGCCGGCCCGGGCTGGACGACCGCACGCGCCGCCTGCTGGTGCTCGCCATCACCGCGAGCCTCGGCCGCTGGGAGGAGTTCCGCCTGCATGTCCGCGCGGGCCTGAGCCGCGGCGGCTTCACGCAGGACGATCTCAAGGAGGTGCTGATGCAGACGGCGATCTATGCCGGCGTGCCCGCCGGCAACACCGCCTTCGCAGAGGCGGCAGAACTCATTGCCGAGATCGACGGCGAACAACCAACATCCTAACGAGTGACAGGGAAGATCATGCCCGAGGCCTATATCTGCGATTACATCCGCACGCCGATCGGGCGGTTTGGTGGGTCGTTGTCCGCTGTGCGAGCGGATGATCTTGGCGCGGTACCGCTAAGGGCGCTGCTTGAGCGCAATGGCGGCCTCGATCCCGCCGCGATCGACGAGGTGATCTACGGCTGCGCCAATCAGGCGGGCGAGGACAACCGCAACGTCGCGCGCATGTCGCTGCTGCTGGCCGGCCTCCCCGAGACTGTGCCCGGCACCACGATGAACCGGCTTTGCGGCTCTGGCATGGATGCCGTGATCACGGCCGCGCGCGCCATCAAGGCGGGCGAAGCCGAACTCGTCATCGCAGGCGGCGTCGAGAGCATGAGCCGCGCGCCCTTCGTCATGCCCAAGGCCGAGAGCGCCTTCTCGCGCAACGCCGAAATTCACGACACCACGATCGGCTGGCGCTTCGTCAACCCGCTGATGAAGAAGCAGTACGGCGTTGATTCGATGCCGGAGACCGGCGAGAACGTCGCGGCTGATTATAAGGTCTCACGCGAAGATCAGGACGCTTTCGCCGTCCGGTCGCAGCAGAAGGCGGTTGCAGCCCAAGCGAGCGGTCGGCTCGCAAGGGAGATCGTCCAGGTGACGATCCCGAGCCGCAAGGGCGATGCGACAATCGTCGATACCGACGAACATCCGCGTGGCGACACCACGATCGAAAAGCTCGCCAAGCTGCCGACGCCCTTCAGGAAGGACGGTGGCACCGTAACCGCCGGCAACGCATCCGGCGTCAACGACGGCGCGGCCGCGCTTATTGTCGCCTCCGAAGCGGCGATGAAGCGCTTCGGCCTGACGCCGCTGGCGCGTATCGTGGCCGGTGCAACCGCTGGCGTCGCGCCCCGCGTGATGGGCATCGGGCCCGCGCCCGCAACCCAGAGGCTCTGCAAGCTGATCGGCGTGCAGCCTTCCGATTTCGATATCATCGAGCTGAACGAGGCCTTCGCCAGCCAGGGCATCGCGGTCCTGCGCGAACTCGGGATTCCGGAAGACGGCGCCCTTGTGAACCCGAACGGCGGCGCTATCGCGCTCGGCCATCCGCTCGGCATGTCGGGCGCCCGCATCGCGGGCACAGCGGCGCTGGAACTCTCGCTCACGGGCAAGAAGCGCGCGCTCGCCACCATGTGCATCGGCGTCGGTCAGGGCATCGCTATCGCGCTCGAGGCGATCTAGCAACGCGCAGCGACTCGATACCAGATCAGCAGGCATGCGGGCTCTGTTCCGCCGGTGACTATGTAACTTCAATACTAAGGCTGGCGAACATCCTGATCGAGCCCGGCATTGATTTTCTCGACGATGGTAATGAGGAGGGCGACCTCCTCATCGGACAGGAACTGCAGCGCGCGCTCGTTCACGTCGCTGACGCATTGTTCGATACGCGGCCTTAGCGCACGCGCCTTGTCGGTCAGATGGATGTTGGCGACCCGCATGTCCCGCTCATCCCGGACGCGCCGCGCAAGCCCGGCGCGCTCCAGTTGGTTGACCGCGCTGACGACCGAGGGGCCTACGGCCTTGACTGAACGCCCGAGGACCACCTGCGGCACGCCGTCTTTCTTGTAGAGGGCCCAGAGATAGGGCCACATCCCGATGTTGATACCCTGCTCGCCGAGCAGAACCTTGATCTGATCCCGCGCCCGGCGGCTGACCGTCCGGATCAGGTATCCGACATTCCACGGGCCGGAATACAGCGCCCGACGCTCCTCCTCCGACAGCCTCTGTCGACGGCACCCGCCGGGAGCCAGCAGGGCCGTGGCCGTGTCCGATCTGTCACCCATCCGGGCCCTCCCCGACGTTCCGTTTCGAGCGCGGACCCGGCGCGACCTGCCGGAAGACGCTCCACTCGTTTTTCCTGCACCGGCCGCCGCGAGCCCTCGGCCAAATCGTCCATTCCATGCGCTGTCGCGCTGATTGGCAGGGCGACAACGCCGAGCCCCCGCTGATGCCGAGGCGAAAAGGACGCGGCGCAACTTACACTGGAAACTCGCCCGGCGATTTAGACCAACAATCCGGATTGACAAGCCCGGCTTCGCCGATAACTTAGTTAGCATAACTAACTTCCTGACGAGAGTAGGGGATCACCCCGCGGAGAGGGACGTGCTGAAATTCCGCAGATCGCGCGCTAACGCCAGAAAGGGCCGGCTTGTCCGGGTCGAGCCTTGCTGAACGCCGTATCCGCCCGCCTAGCGCTGTCGGTGCCCGTTTTGGCGGGAGCGATCCTCTTCGGATTCGTGCTGCTGCGGGTCGTGCCGGGCGATCCGGCAGCGCTGCTTGCCGGGCAGTCGGCATCGGCTCAGGTGGTGTCGCAGCTGCGGATCGAGATGGGGCTCGACAAGCCCTGGATCGTCCAGCTGATCCACTATTTCGGCGATGTGATCGTCGGAGACCTGGGCCGGTCGATCATCTCGAACCGCCTGGTGCTCGAAGAACTGATCGAGGCTTTCGGCCCCACCGCCGAGCTGGTGCTGACCGCTTTGCTCGTCGCAGTGCCGGTCGGCATCGGACTGGGCGTCGTCGCGGCCGTTCAGCGCGGCACGATCATCGACCGAAGCATTATGGCCCTGGCGGTCGCAGGCATATCCCTTCCCGTCTTCTGGGTCGGCTACATGCTGATCCTCACCTTCGGTGTGCAATGGGGGCTGCTGCCCTTCACGGGGCGGCTCGGCCCCATGTGGACGCTGGAGGGCCTGCAGGGACTTGCTCTGCCAGCCCTGACGGCTGCCTTCACGCTGATCGGGCCTATCGCCCGCATCTCGCGGACTGCCCTTCTGGAGACGCTGCATGCCGAGCACATCAAGCTCGCCCGGGCGAAAGGGGTTCCCGAATACCGGGTGGTGATCAAGCACGGCCTGCGCAACGCGCTCCTGCCCATCGTAACGCTGATTGGAATGCAGATCGGCCATCTGCTCGGCGGCACCGTGATCATCGAGACGATCTTCGCTTGGCCGGGCGTCGGGCGGTTGATCGTGGGCGCGATCATGAACAGCGACTATGCGACCGCGCAGGGCGGGCTGCTGCTGATGGCCTGTGTTTTCGTGATGGTGAACCTGATGGTCGATCTCCTCTATTCTGCGCTCGATCCGAGATTGTCCTGAGATGGCCGTGGCAGCCAAGCAGGTAACGACCGGCCCCAAATCGAAGCGCCGCCGGGCGCGGGGACAGATCGCCACGATCGCTGCAGCGACAGTGATCGGCGTCATCACCTTCGCTGCAATCTTCGCCCCGCAGCTCGCGCCTTACGATCCGTATCAAGTCGACCTGCCGTCCGCGCTCCAGGAACCGAGTTGGGAGCATTGGCTCGGCACGGACATGCAGGGGCGCGACCTGCTCAGCCGGATCATGTACGGTACACGCCTGACATTGCTCACCAGCCTGACCGCATTGCTGATCGGCAGTGTCTTCGGCGCGCTGCTCGGCCTGGTGGCTGTCTTCTTCCCAGCGTCCGACGGACCGATCGGCCGCCTGCTCGACATCCTGCTGTCGTTTCCCGCCGTGCTGTTCGGCCTGGCACTTGGCGCGAGCCTCGGCCCCGGCCTCCTGCCCGTGACGATCGCGCTCGCGATCGCGACGATCCCAGAGGTGGGGCGCATCACCCGGGCCGCCGCCCTGGTCGTGGCGCGTCAGGAATACATGCAAAGCGGCAAGGCCATCGGCCTCAGCCGTGCGACGCTCTTTTTCAAGTATCTGGCATGGAACTGCGTGCCGACCGTGTTCGTGTTCCTGACCCTGAGGTTCGGATTCATCGTCCTTCTCGGAGCCGGGCTCAACTTCCTCGGCCTCGGCGTCGCGCCACCAACGGCCGAACTCGGCGTTCTCGCCGCAGAAGGACGCAACGTGCTGGCCTTTGCCCCGCATGTGGCGACCTATCCCAGCCTGGCGATCTTTCTGCTGGTGCTTTCGCTCAACGTGCTCGGCGATGCCCTGCGCGACAAACTGGACAAAAGGCTCCTATGAAGCCGGCGCTGCTCGACGTCGAAGATCTGACCGTCGTCTACGATGGCGCCGATGGCTCCCGGGTGGACCTGGTCGCAGGCGTCTCCTTCGTCCTCCGCGCCGGCGAGACACTTGGCCTCGTCGGCGAAAGCGGTAGCGGAAAGAGCCTCACCGCTCTTGCGATGATGGACCTGCTCGGTCCCAACCTGGCCGCAGGAGGCACGATCACGCTCGACGGGCGAGAGCTCGGCGGTCTTTCGAGCCGGCAGCGGCGGCGGCTATGCGGGACCGAACTCGCGATGGTCTTCCAGGACCCGATGACGGCGCTGAATCCGGTCTACAACATAGGCGACCAGATCGCAGAGGTGCTGCTGACCCACCGCCTGGTTTCGCGTGGTCAGGCGCGGGCGCGGGCGATCGATCTGCTGCGCCAGGTCGGCATCCCGGATCCGGCCCAGCGCGTCGATGCCTACCCCCATCAGCTGTCGGGCGGCATGCGGCAACGCGTGGTCATTGCCATCGCGCTGGCGGGGGACCCTTCGATCCTCATCGCCGACGAGCCGACGACGGCGCTGGACGTCACGGTACAGGCCCAGATTCTGGAGCTCCTGCGCTCGCTACGCGATCAGCGCGGGATGGGAACGATTCTGATTTCGCATGATCTAGGCGCCGTCGCCGAGATCGCCACGCATGTCATGGTGATGTACGCCGGCCAGGTGGTCGAACATGCACCGGCCGCCAGCCTGTTCCGCGAGCCCCAGCACCCCTACACGATCGGCCTGCTGGGCTCGCTTCCCAAGCTCGGCGTGCGCGAGCGACGCCTGACCACCATCGGCGGCAGGGTGCCGCTGCCCGGGACCGTCAAGTCGGGCTGCCGGTTCGCGGACAGATGTCCCTGGGTGCTGGAAACTTGCCGGCGAGAGGCGCCGCCACTCCTGCAGGCTGCGGCCGATCACCGTGCGGCATGCTTCCGCGTGCCGCTACCGACCGCCGACGGACTCGGAGGCCGCGCATGACGGACGGGGAACAGCTTCTATCGGTCCGCAACCTAGAGAAAGTCTTCGGCTCCCAGTCGTTCTTCCGCCGCGCCGGCCGGGGAGTCCACGCGGTGAACGGCGTATCCTTCGAGATCGCCCGTGGTGAGACCCTGGGACTCGTCGGCGAAAGCGGCAGCGGGAAATCGACGGTCGGGCGAATGCTGCTTGGCCTGATGCCTACGAGCGGCGGATCGATCACGTTCGGAGGCCAGGATCTGCAGGCGCTGGCGACCTCGGGCGAGATCCGCCGCAAGATCCAGATCATCTTTCAGGACCCGCACGCCTCGCTGCATCCGCGCCTCACCGTCCGGCAACTGATCGCCGAGCCCGTGCGCCTTCACCACGGCCTCTCGGGCGCTCCGCTGAACGCAGCCGTGGACAGGCTTCTCGAGGATGTCGGCCTCGCACCGGAGCTCGCCTCACGCTATCCGCACCAGTTCAGCGGCGGGCAGCGTCAGCGCATCGGCATCGCCCGGGCCCTTGCCTGCGATCCGCAGCTGATCGTCTGCGACGAACCGGTCTCCGCGCTCGACGTCTCCGTCCAGGCCCAAATCATCAACCTGCTGAAGGATCTGCAGGAACAGCGCGGGCTCTCGTACCTCTTCATCGCCCATGATCTTGCGGTGGTTCGCCATATCAGCCACCGCGTCGCCGTCCTCTATCTCGGACAGATCGTGGAAAGCGCTCCCTCGGACGTTCTGTTCTCGGGGGCCCGGCATCCCTACACGCAGGCGTTGCTGGCATCGATCCCGCAACCAGGTGCGGTTCCGGACGCCAGGGCGCGGCTGAAGGGCGAACCTCCATCTCCGTTCGACAGACCCGATGGCTGCGCATTCCGCGGACGATGCCCTCACACCACCGAAATCTGCACGACGCCACCGCCGGCAGTGCGTCTGCCCGACGACCACGTCGTCGCCTGCCATCACGTCGCGACGATTGCGCCATTCGCCCCGCCGCCGGCCGCACTCGTCTCGCCACGGCTGACGGCGTTGGCAAGAGCCTACGCCCCCCAGGTTGCCGCCGAAGCCTCCTGATCGCGAACCGGATCGAAAGGGAAAGAGGAATGTTGAAATCGCTCAAGGCCACCTTCTTGCTGGCGTTCGCCCTCGCCGGCTCAAGCGCTTCGGCGCAGGGCACGAGCCAGGTCACGATCCTGCGCGCGGCGGAAGCCGAGCGCTACGATCCCCACAAGGTCGTCAGCCGGCCGATGACCGAGATCGCGTTCCTGCTCGCCGATACGCTGCTGGCGCTGGACTATGATCAGAAGACGGTGAAGCCGCTGCTGGCGACGTCATGGAGCGCCTCGCCGGACGGCCTGACCTACAGGTTCACGCTGCGAGACGACGTCCGCTACTGCGATGGTCGCCCGATGAAGGCCGAGGACGTCGTTTTCTCGCTGAAGCGGTGGATCGCGCCGGAGACGCGGGCTCCGCTCGCAAACCAGGCCGGAAGCGTGAAGGACATCAGAGCCGAAGGCGACACGACGGTCGTCTACGAACTCAACGAGCCGCACTCGGAGCTGCTGATCAACCTGACGCAGGTGTCGTCATCTATCATCGATCGCAACGAGGTCGAGAAGCTGGGGACCGATTTCGGCGTCAAGCATTTCAACGGCACAGGCCCGTTCTGCTGGGTGCGCTGGCTGCCCCGCAACGAACTCGTCCTGAAGCGCAATCCCCACTATAAATGGGGGCCCGATTTCTATCAGAACCGCGGCCCGGCGCATGTCGAGCAGATCGTCCTGAAGCAGGTGCCAGACGAAGGCACCCGCATGGCCGCGATGACGGCCGGGCAAGCGGATCTCACGCAGTACGTGCCGCGCTGGTCAATCGCGCGCTTCGAGTCGGCCCGGCAATTCTCCGTGGTCCGGCCAGCGACCTTCTTTTCGCTGCTGTATCTCGGTTTCAAGACCGATCGCCCGATGGTGTCGGACGCCCGCGTGCGCAAGGCGATGAACATGGCCATCAACCGGGATGAACTGGCCCGCACCGTGTTCTTTGGCCGATCCGACCCCGCCTACAGCTACACGCATCCCCAGTCGACCGACTACAATCCCGAGCTCGAGCCGGCCCTGTCCCGCTTCAACCTGGCTGAAGCCAATGCGTTGCTGGATCAGGCCGGATGGTCCCGCGGAGCGGACGGGTTCCGTGCCAAGGACGGCGTGCGCCTGGCTCCGGTGGTGGTGATCCCCGCGCCGATCATGGCTGACGTCGCCCAGGCCATTCAGGGCTCTCTGCGCCAGATCGGCGTCGACGCCAAGCTCGAGCTGCTCGACGGAGCCGTGTTCTTCCAGCGAGCCGCCCAGCAGGACTTCGAGATGTATGGGCTGCAGCAGCCATACCTGACCTCGGGCATGATGATGTCGGAGAACTTTGCATCGACCGCAATCCCCATCCCGAACCGCATGAACTGGCGCAACGCGGAGTTCGACAAGCTCGTCCGGGAGGCACGGTCCGCCACCGACCCCGCGAAACGCGAGGCGGCCTACAAGCAGGCCCAGCTGATCGTGCACAAGGACGATGTGTGGATGCCGCTCGTCCACGACCAGGCCTACATGATCATGGGCCCTCGCCTCGCCCCCATGAAGGCGCACGGCAACCAGGCCGTCACCTTGTACAAGGCCCTCGACCTTCGCCTCAAATAGTCGGCATCGGCGGCTCCCGCCGCCAATCGCCGCTTGCACATGCCTTTCCTGGAGACGACGTGATGGTGCGCAGCATCAACAATCCTGACCACTCGATCGAAATAAGCGGCTTCTGCAGTCCCGCCTTCGCCGCGGTGAAGGATGCCTTCTACAAGAACTTCACCGCGCGCGGTGAAGTCGGTGCGTCGGTATCCGTCACCATCCGCGGAGAGACCGTCGTCGATCTCTGGGGCGGAAACACAGATGCCGCGCAAAAGGAGCCCTGGCAGAAGGACACCATCTGCTGTGTCCAGTCGGTCTCCAAGGAAATTACCGCCCTCGCCTTCCACATGGCCGTCGACCGCGGGCTGATCGACGTCGATGAACTCGTGACGACGTACTGGCCGGAGTTCGGACAGGCGGGAAAGGAGAAGACAAAGGTTCGCTGGTTGCTGGACCACCGCTGCGGTATCCCGATCGTCGCCGGCGCTACGCCTGGAATGGCCTATGACTGGACGCGCATGACGGAAGGCCTGGCAGCGACGGCGCCGCTGTGGGAGCCGGGCACGACACCCTGTTATCATTCCGCGAACTACGGCTTCATCATCGGGGAGGTTCTTCGGCGAGTGACGAACCGTTCGGTCGGGGAGTTCCTGCGCAAGGAGATCGCCGAGCCTCTTGGAATCGATTGCGTGATTGGCCTCCGCGACGAGGAGGACGCGCGTGTCGCGACCTTCCTGGACAAGGAAGACCACATATCGCAGGCCTGGATCGACGAAGGCACGAACATCTTCGCCAAGAGCTGGAAGATCTTCTGGGATAATGAGGATTTCAACAGCCGCGAGTGGCGGCGCGCCGAGATCCCCTCCGTCAACGCCCATACGAATGCGCGTGCGCTCGCGCGAATCTGCGGCGTCCTGGCCTGCGGCGGCGCGATCGACGGCGTCCGGCTACTGAGCGCGGCAGCCGTCGAGCGCGCTGCGGAGGTGCAATGGACAGGGAAGGACGTGCAGGACCGGCTGCTCTCGCTTTCCCTCGGTTTCCTTATGCCGACCGAGAACTTCCCGAGCACCGGCCCGAGGACGATCGGTATGATGGGCGCCGGCGGAGCGACCGCTTTTGCCGACCCTGATCTCCATCTCGGCTTCGGCTATTCCATGAACGCCATGGATCCGGCCCAGTCCGGCCGACAGCGTCCCCAAGCACTGGTGGCGGCGCTCAACAGCTGCCTCGGTCGCTGAGCAAGACGGGCTTGAAGGGACGGCGCGCATCGCCGGCGCGTCGTCGCTCTTCGCAAGATCGCCCGATCGGAATGCAGGAGGCGCAATTGAGCATCCCATTGCCTGCTTCGATGGGGTGGTCTCGAAGACCACGCTGTGCGCCCGCGCGACATGATACGCTTGGCGCCTGCCCGCTCGAGGTGGCCGCCCGAACGCTCAGTGCGCGTCCGGCATGATCGGCTCACGCTCCGCCTCGCGAAACGCACCCTTGCCGCCCGTCGAGGTGACGATCCAGGACGAGCTGCCCGCGAGATTGTCCAGCCACGTCGCGAGATCGAGATGGCAAGGAGACGGCGAGCCGCGGGTGCGCCCCCGCCATCGCCGGGATTTCGTCGCTCAGCGGCTTGCGACGCGACGGCAGGTCGCGGCCGAAAAGCGCGCCGAGCAACCATCCTTCTGAAAGGCCCGAGTCCCGATCCCGAACGAGCGGGATCGACGGGACCGCCGAGTTGGCGGTCCCTTCGATCCGGCGATCAGGCGGTGGTCAGGCTGCGATCCCACCAATCTTTCAACTGAGCATCGTTCTTCAGCAGGTAGTCGTTATCCGACTGCACCGTGTTGCCGGCGCGATCCTTCGGCAGGCCGACCCGCTTCTGGTAGTCCTCCGGCAGGATCGACTTCGTCAGCGCAGGGGCGAACCCGAAATCCCGAGAGAGATTGACCTGGGTGTCGTCCTTGAAATTGGCGTCGAAGAACTTGTAGGCGCCCGCCTTGTTGCGCGCGTTCTTCGGGACGCCGAAGCCGAACACCTGCGTGGCGATCGGGCCATCCGGGAAGGCGATCTCGATCGGGATCCCGGCATTCTGCCACATCACGCCGCGCGACTGCCACATGACGCAGGCCCAACACTCGCCGCTCTTCAGCGCCTGCGCCATGATTTCGTTCGTGGGATAGATCTTGGCGCCGAGCTTCTTCAGCTCGATCAGCTTCGCCTTGGCGGGGCTCGAATTTCGAGACCGACCCGCCGAAGGCCGACGCGATCGCCTCCATGGTCATCGCGTACTGGATGTCGATCAGGCCGACCTTGGATGCGAATTCCGGATTCCAGAGGTCGGCATAGGACTTCGGGGCGGTCTTGATCTTCTCGGGATTGTAAAGGATCACGCGCGAGGTGAAGTATTGCGGGATCATGTACTCGCGCTTGATGCCCTCGATGATCTCGCCCGAACGCTCGATCTTGCCGTAGTCGATCTTCTCCAGAACACCGTTCTTGTAGAGCTCGTACCCGCCTGCGTCACTCACGCCCGCCACGTCCATGGCGCCGCGCGGCAGCGCGCGCTGGGCTCGCCCCCTTAGCCTCACCCACCCTGCGGGCTCGTCCGCGGAGGATACTCAGCGCGCCTCCCAGGAGGTCAACTTTTACCGCCTTGGCGGGATGTGCCCGCCAGATCGGCAAGACCTCAAACCGAGATGCTAACCTGACCAAGGGAGCCGGTATCTAGCTTGCGGACGGTCGCAGCGATCCTCTCCTTGTTGGTCGATGGATTGATCGTCACCGCCATGGTTGCGATGGCACCGTCGGCACGTCACTACGCGCGTCGGCGCCGAAGGCCCTTATCGCGTCGACTTGCCACTGTCCGCCGGCGACTTGAACGAGCGCCTGTTCGACATCGGTCTGTGGCTGATCGAACGCGAGATTCCGCATCAGGTCCGCATCCTGATGGAGCCGGCGCACGAACGCATCCGCGTGAGCTTCCGGGAGGCCGACGATGCGGCCGCCTTCCGGGAGCAGTTCGGGGCGCGGCTTAACTGAGGGCTTGCTTCCGCAGGGCCTCTTCAACGGCGCTGGCTGACGGGCCGACCTTGCGGACCGTTTCCTCCAGCTGGCTCTTCTAGACCCCGAGCTTGTCCGTCCAGTAGCGGACCTCGTAGTCCTCGGAGAGATTGATGCGCGAGCGGTCCTACGGGCCGCGGTTCGTCTTGTCATCTGGCACGGAAACCTCCTGCAGCTCGAGCAGGAATCGTTTGCGCAGTGAGAGGATCCGATGAACCGCCAGATGTTGCGCGTCTGTTACCAAAGGCTGGCATTGGTCAATTGGCCAATTGCGCCACTTCCTGACATTGGCGGTCAACCCAGAAGCGGACGCTACCAGAAGATTGCGGTCGACCGACAAGCAGTGATGGACGGCCGCGTCGGGATAACAAACTGACCTGCGGCATAGAGACGCCTGCAGAATCGGCTCAGCTGGTGGCGCTCCAGCGCCAACGCTTAGTGGGTCGCCGATCAAATTAACTCTTTCGATACGGTGGTGACCTAACGCAACCCGGCTAACTGTCTTTGAGGCGCCGGATGTCCCTGAGTCTGACTATTTCTCGCCGCTTCGCACTGCTTGCGGTTCTCAGCGGGATCATCGCTTTCGGTTCTATCGCCTTCAGCTTGACGCGTGCTCGTGACGCGATGATCGCGCAAAAGCGTTCGGAGATCCGCTTTCTGGTGGAATCGGCCGTAACCATGATTGAGGGTCAGCGGCAGACACCGGCCGCCGCCGAGCAGCCGGAAATGGTCAAGGCGCGCCTGGCAGAGATGCTGCGTTCGTCCCGCTTCGATGGCGGCAACTACATCTACATTTTCGACACCAGAGGGCAGATGGTCATGCATCCCCTGCTGCCCAAGCTGGAGGGGCAGTCGGCACTCGGGGTCAAGGACACCACCGGCCGTCCGATCATTCAGGAAATGGTCGAACTGGCGAAATCCGAGCGGGCCGGGTTCCTCGCCTATTCCTGGAAGAAGCCGGGCGAAGATTTCGCCTCGGAGAAGATCTCCTATGTCCATGCGGTTCCGGAATGGGGCTGGATCGTCGCGGCTGGCCTGCATACCTCCGACATCCAGTCGTCGTTCCGCGACTTGCTGAGCGCGGTGCTGCTCGTGCTCGTGCCGCTCCTGCTCGGCTACATGGCCGTTGCTGCGTGGCTGAACCTGAGCGTGTCACGACCCTTGCGGGAGCTGATCCAAACCATGTCGCGACTCGCGACGGGGCATCTCGACGCGGAGGTCAAGGGAGGCGCAAGGCGGGATGAGGTCGGCGTGCAGATTCCGACGCGACCGGCCGGGTAATCCAATAATTAACCGGCCACTGTTCCGAGAATTAACCGGTCGGGATTCCGAGAATTATCCGG
>FWWL01001401.1_pt1 | contig 57205 bp, 49 predicted proteins | sample 2228331 | NCBI WGS metagenome assembly FWWL01 (sample SAMEA103939775, study PRJEB20133) | metagenome
TATCTCGGTAAGACCATACATCGAATAAAACCTGACCCAGGGGAACTTTTGCAGGATTTGCTGGATTTGGCTGACTTGCAAGGCTGCTGCCGTGTTGGTCATGTATCGAATACTCGTAAGGTCATAGGGGGATAAATCCATTTGGAGCAATGTGGCATAAATGGTGGGTACTCCAGGAAACCCGGTCACTCTCTCCCGTTGAATTTTTTCCAGAATGTTTGTGGGAAATGCAAAACTTTTCTCTAAGACGAGTGTTCCGCTAAACTTAAATGTCATCAGCAACTGGTACAACCCGTAGTCGAAAGAGAGAGGAAGGAAGTTTATGACAATGTCATCTGGGGAGTTTTGAAGATAAGAGATGATGGAATCAGTAGCAAAATCTACATTGCTGTGGTCGGACATCACCCCTTTCGGCTCTCCTGTGCTCCCAGATATGTAAATGATCGTGGCAAGGTCCAGATCAATGTATCGAACGTCAGGACGACTGGAATCAAAGCCCAGCAATTCATGAAATCTAATCCATCCCTGAAGTTCAACATTGGGTGAGGTTTGCGAGGGGACCTGAATTAAGATAGATGGGTGATATCTTTCAAATGAGAACCGTGAGATATCATTGGGTCTTGATCCTGCAAAGAAGGCTTTTGCTTCTGTTTCCTCGAGGATGTAAGCAACCTTTTCCAGTGGAGTTGTAGGATGCAAAATAGTGAACACCCCGCCAGCCTTGAGAATCCCAAAAATCCCTAAAATGGCTTCTGTGGTATTGGCAATATGCAGAATTGCGCGGTCTCCCCGGCAAAATCCTGATGAAATTAATGCATTGGCTATCCGATTGGTTTTATCTTCTATTTCAGCGTAGGTCAGTTTTTGAAAACCGCAAATTAGCGCAATTTTATCTGGGAACCGTTCGGCACTCTTTTCAAGAAACTGTTGAACCAGCATTTTATTTACCTTATGGACAACCCGAAAACAATTCCTGGCATGCTCCGCCCTTTCGACAATCTGTTTGTCGAACCGAATCATTTTTTTTATGTCCCTACAGGAAAGGTTTCCTTACCGGGAAACGCTTTTCCTTTCGTTTTTTATTGAACCCCTGATCTTGCGAGCCGTATCCTTTTATGCTACAGTTTGGGCATGGATGCGGCGATTTTTCTCGATCGAGACGGGGTCATCATTGAAAACCGCGATCAGTATGTGCGCTGCTGGGAAGATGTGGCATTCATCCCGGCCGCAGTAGAAGCGCTACGGGGCATTCGAGACACCCCGCTTTGCATTGTTTTGGTGACCAATCAATCTGCGGTTGGGCGAGGTTTGATTACCCTGGAAACGGCTTTGGAAATCAACCGTCGAGTGATTGACCATATCCATGCGATGGGAGGACGTATAGACGGAACGTGGATGTGTCCTCATGCACCCGAAGCCAATTGTTCCTGCAGAAAACCCAAACCCGGATTGCTCTTGCAAGCCGCCAGCGCCATGAATCTGGAATTGTCTCGTTCTTTCATGGTGGGAGATGCGTTGAGCGATCTCCAGGCGGGATGGGCGGCAGGCGTTCGCGAAGCCATGCTGGTGCGCACCGGCAGAGGGAACCACCAATCCCAATTGCCGCAAGTAGCGGAATTGCCTCCTTTCCATACGTTTGACACTTTGGCTGAAGCACTGGCGCATATTTGTTCTCAGGTATCTTGTTCTTAGCGACGATAATTGAAAATGACTTTACTGCCGTCCGGCTCTAACTGGACAGGCAATTCCTTCATGGAGCGGAGAGCACTTCTTACGGCTTCTCTTTTTTCATAAGGACAATACAGTAACAGAAAACCACCTCCTCCAGCGCCGGCAATTTTTCCGCCTAATGCACCGGCAGATCGGGCGGACTCGTAGGCTTCTTCAATCATGCCGTTGCTGATCCCGCTGGCAAGTTGCTTTTTCAACAGCCAGCTGTCATGTAAAAGTTTTCCCAGCACATCCACGTTCCCCCGAAGCAGTTCCTGATGGGCTGTCTTTGCCATGTCTTTCATTTCTCGCAAGATCACCAGTCGTTGTTGAATGTTTTGTTGCTGTTCGGTGAGAATGGAGTCGGCTTGTCGGGTCACGCCGGTGAAGAAAATCAACAGACTTTCATTCAAGTGGCGCTTTACGGCTGGATCCAGTAAAACCGGGTGGGCGTGGATGGAGCCATCCCGTTTAAATTCAATGAATCGGAGTCCGCCAAACGCCGAAATGTACTGGTCTTGTACCCCAATGGGCTTTTTCAATCGTTCGATTTCGATTTCGCAGGCTTCTCTGGCAAGTCGGGCGGCAGGGACGTTCTCATTCAGGAATGTATACATGGCGTGAAGAGCGCCTACGGTAACCGCACTGGATGACCCTAATCCAGAACCGGCAGGAATATCCCCCATGGTGGTAATTTCGACCCCTTTTTCGATGCCAGTAATCTTCAGGGCTTCCCGGATAAGTTCATGCTGAATTTCATCCACCCGGTCTACCATTTCGGTGCGGGTATAACCAATGCGCAGTTTATCGTCATACCGTTGTTTTATGACGACAAAGATGTATTTATCAATTGCAGTGGAAAGGACACAGCCTTCTTCCTGAAGATAGTAGTCTGGAAAGTCTGTCCCACCACCAAAGAAACTGATTCGAAGCGGAGATTGAACGATAATCACAAAAACCTCTCCTTAAGAACGGCTTAATATGCCCCTCTATGGCTGAGAACAGCCGGAATAGTCCTGAAAAGGATTTGTAAATCCAGCCAGATACTCCAGTTTCGGATATAGTACATATCCATCTGGACGCGCTGGTCATAAGAAACATCAGAACGACCGCTCACCTGCCACAATCCGGTAATTCCAGGCTTCACAGTGAGCAGATTCATCCCGTGTTCCTGATACTTTTCCATTTCCTCGGGAGAAATCATCCTTGGACCTACCAGCGACATTTCCCCTTTGATCACGTTCAGGATTTGGGGGAGTTCGTCCAGACTGGTTTTGCGCAAGAATTTTCCTACCCGGGTGACTCTTGGATCATCTTTCAATTTATGCTCTCGAGCCAGTTGGGCTTTCAGTTCGGGATAAGCATCCAGAATGGCATCCCCGTTGACGTACATGGTGCGAAACTTGAAAGCGTCAAACGTGCGTCCATTCACCCCCATCACCCGGCGGCGATGAAATACTGGACCTTTGGAATCCAGCGCGATCCAGAGCGCAATGACCGCACCGATAGGGATGATGAATGGGAACAGAAGGAAGGAGAGTCCCAGATCAAGAGCCTTTTTTAGCACCTGATCCCAACCTGTAAGCCGGATTTTGTTGACCTTGACCAGGGGAACCGAAGCAATTTCCTGAACCTGTAATCCTGTGGTAATAATTTCATACACGCCTGAAGAGAGTCTTAAGTTGACTCCTTCAGCAATCCCGAATAACTTGAATAAACTGACAATATCTTGAGCGTTTACAGCGCTCGAAGTGACGATGACTTCTTCTACATTTCTCTCGTAGACGATTTTCTCGATATCCTTAAGATCACCCAGAATTTCATGATCGGGTACCGCTCTCGAGGATGAGGAAGGACAATCAATATGCCCCACTACTCTTAATCCAGAAGAGTTGGGTGGATTGAATTGATTGGCAAGGAGCAGGGCTTCTGCATTTGTACCTACGATGATGGCGTTGCTGATGAACATGTCCTTGCGACGCAGGAAATAAACCACCCGTCGAAATAAAAAACGCGCCAATAACGAAAATAGAAACACGAAAATCCAGGTAAGAAGCAACCATCCCCGTGCCAGAATGAAATCCGGGATCAGGAAGTTTGCTGTAATAATCAGAAACATGGAAATCGTGGTGGCGTTGAACAGGAGAGAATACTCTTTTGTTCCTCCCAGCAGATTAGGACGAGAATACAAACCATGAAGAGCAAATATCCCCAACCAGAGGGGGAGCAGGACGATTCCTAAAGTAAGATAAAAACGCAGGGAGACACTTTCTTCAATGGTGTAGAAAATAGGAAGGTTAAGTTCAAATCGGATGATGTAAGCCACTAAAAATCCTAATGAAATTGAAAGCGCATCCAGAACAACCAGCGCGATGGTTAACCAACGCCACTGATATTTTTGCTGAGGGGTGGCGATTTTATGGAGAATACGAAATTGAAGCTTTTCGGTGGTGGTCCCGGTCTTATTGGTTAAGTACGCCACTTGCTTACTCCTTAATCCTGACAGAAGGCATTATTATGATTACTCCTCTCGCTCATCCGTGGGCTTAAGGATGTTGCAAGGCGCTGTAAAATAACGAAAAAGCCCACTGACGGGTGTCAAGTGGACGGTTTCGCCATTGGCTCATCGAGGTCTCTGCCCGAGAATTCGAGCAAGCGACCAGTTTATAGACCTCGAGTCATTGCCTCCACTTTTTCAAAATCATACGTGAGTTTGAAAAAGATATTAAACAGTTTAATTCTTTACATTTTGAATCATAATCTCCGCAGAATTAAAAGTCAATATCCCCAAGAGGAGGTTTGAAAAAGTGTTACTGAAATGCAACATTTAACCAAAGCAGGATTTACAGGATTCGTTAAAGCCTATTAACTAATCAACCCGAAAAATTGCTCGTTGACGGTTCTCCATGTTCTTTATACAATAGAACAGGCTTTCTGAATCGGGAAAGCATTAAGGAGATCAGAATGGACTTCAAACTACATGCGCCGTTCCAGCCCATGGGCGACCAGCCGGAAGCCATTGAGAAACTTGTGGAAGGAATCCGCAAAGGTATGCGGCATCAGGTGCTGTTGGGTGCCACAGGGACAGGCAAAACCTTTACCATGGCAAATATCATAGCGCGGTTGAACATGCCGGCGCTGGTCATTGCTCATAACAAAACGCTGGCGGCTCAATTGTATGCGGAATTCAAAGAGTTTTTCCCGGAAAATGCGGTAGAGTACTTTGTTTCTTATTACGATTATTACCAGCCTGAGGCTTACGTTCCTCAACGGGATTTATATATTGAGAAAGATGCTGACATCAATGAGGAAATCGAACGTTTGCGCCTTTCGGCAACAACGGCATTGATGACTCGACGGGACGTCATCATTGTGGCTTCGGTTTCCTGTATTTATGGCTTGGGTAGCCCGGAAGAATATGGAAATAAAGCCGTTACGCTGGAAGTGGGGCGCATCTACCGGCGAAATGCTTTGTTGCGGATCCTGGTGGAGAGCCAGTATCAGAGAAATGACATGGAATTACGTCCGGGCGTATTTCGGGTGCGGGGAGAAACCCTTGAGGTCTTCCCGGCATACGAAGACCGCCGGGCTTACCGTATCCAGTTCTTCGGAGATGAAGTAGAACGGATTTTGGAGTTCAACCCTCTTACCGGAGAGGTTTATGGACAACCTGCGCAAATCAGCATTTTTCCGGCAAAACACTATGTCACCAAAGAAGAATCCCTGAAAAAAGCCATTCAGGATATCGAGCAAGAATTACAGGAGCGGATTGCCTATTTCAAATCTCAAGGGAAATTGCTCGAAGCCCAACGCATTGAACAGCGCACCCTTTACGATTTGGAAATGCTGCGGGAGGTTGGCTACTGCTCTGGGATTGAGAATTACTCTCGTCATCTGGATCAGCGTCCACCCGGATCACCTCCGTGGACCTTGATTGATTACCTTCCCAGTGAGTATTTATTGTTCATTGACGAATCCCACATGTCCATTCCGCAGATTCGAGGGATGTATAACGGCGACCGTTCGCGCAAACAAGTGCTGGTGGATTATGGATTTCGTCTCCCTTCTGCGCTGGACAACCGCCCGCTGAAGTTTGATGAATTTGAACAGCACATGGGGTATGTGATTTACACCTCTGCGACCCCCGGTCCATATGAATTAGCACGTGCCGAGCAGGTTGTGGAACAAATTATCCGTCCTACCGGGTTGATCGATCCTGAGGTAGAGGTGCGACCGACGACCGGACAAATCGATGATTTGATTCATGAGATTCGCATGCGGGTTGAGGTTGGAGAGCGTGTTTTGGTCACCACCTTAACCAAACGCATGGCGGAGGATCTCTCAGAGTATCTGATGGAATTAGGCATTAAAGTCCATTACCTGCACTCGGAGGTGGAAACGCTGGAACGGGTAGGGATCCTGCGAGATCTTCGTTTGGGAGTCTTCGATGTGGTGGTTGGGATTAACCTGCTCCGCGAGGGGTTGGATTTACCCGAAGTTTCTCTTGTGGCAATTCTGGATGCAGATAAGGAAGGCTTTTTACGCTCTGCTACAGCATTAATTCAAACCATTGGGCGTGCCGCCCGCAATGTGCACGGGAAGGTGATCATGTATGCAGATCACGTGACCGACGCCATGCGCACTGCCATTGAGGAGACGAATCGGCGGCGTGCCAAGCAAATAGCGTATAACGAAAAAATGGGCATCGTTCCTGTCAGCATTCAAAAAGCCATTCACGACATTACCCAACAAATGGGCGTACAGCCTCAGATGGTTGCTGAAAAGGGCGGTGAGTATCGTGTGGGTAAACCTCACGGTTTGCCGAGAAATGAACTCCAGAGGATGATTCAGGAGTTGGAAAAGCAAATGAAAGAAGCCGCGCGCAACCTGGAATTTGAACGCGCTGCCGCTTTACGGGATCAGGTATTTGAACTGAAGGCTCTACTGGTTGAGGAATCGGATTTGACACCGCTCCAGCGTGCCCGTCTTCTTGCGGGGGAGAATTAATTCATTCGATCTTCAACCCGTCTTCATCAATTCTTCAAAACTCTTTTGTATGATCAGTCCAGATCAACAGGAAGATGATTTCCTGGAACTTCAAAAAATCTGGAGGTAAAAAATGAAAAAGAGTGTTTGGATTGTTATAAGTGTTTTGATGCTGGTGGGGATTGTTACCCTTGCCGGGGTTTCACTGGTGCACGCCCAAACGGCAACACCGCCTGCGCCGGGTACGGGCACCCCGGGTTTTTATCGGGAAACCATGCAGGAGTACATGCATGCCGCTCTGGCAGAGCAGTTAGGGCTCACGGAAGAAGAACTTGAAGCGCGACTTTCCGAAGGGCAAACCATTTACCAAATCGCCCAGGAAAAGGGGCTTTCTGTGGATGAATTTCGCACTTTGATGGTGAACGCCCGCACAACTGCCCTGGATCGCATGGTTGCGGATGGAGTGCTTACGCAGGAACAGGCTGACTGGATGAAAACTCGCGGGTTTGGCCGTGGCGGACGCGCAGGTTGGAACGGTGGCTGCCCGATGATGGGAGGTGGATGGGGCACTGCACAGAACGGTGGTGCCTTCCGCGGTGGACGTGGAATGATGGGGGGCAACTGGTAAAGTTGATGGTTTAGAAAAAAGGGCTGTCCAAATCAAAACGGACAGCCCTTTTCCTTGTCCCAGAGATTTGTTCTTGCCTTAAAACGAAGAATATGAGGTGGGAAGAATGCTGAATTTGGGGAATTGTCCGGTGGCTTGTTCCCATTGTACCCGCACGTCAATGACGTGAGCGCTGCGAGGACCACGGTGCAGGTCGTTTAAAAAGGCTTCCAGAGTCTCCCGGGGACCTTCGGCTGTGACTTCCACATCCCCATCATAGGTATTTCGCACCCAGCCCGTCAATTGAAGGGATTGAGCGCGATCGTACACGAAAGCCCGGAATCCTACTCCCTGAACATGTCCGATGACCAGTGCGTGCAGACGAACAGGTTGATCCATACGCTTTCCCTTTGGAGAAGAATTGCAGTTACCCTCTGGCTTTGACCAGAATGACAGACGCCGCAGTTGCTCCGAACAGCACCAGAAACACAATCAAATAGGGGGAGAGGTTGCGAAAGACCAAGGCTTCCGGGCTGACTCGAAGTTCTTCCTGTTTCCAGCGGGTTTCCATCTGGGTGAGGGAATAGGCAAATGCCTTCTCGAACCCTTTTTCACATTCCAGTCCGTTGTTGTACTGCTCCATCAGATGTTGCAGCCCGGTTGCGCCAAAACTTCGATAGAGGTAACGAACGAATGAATCGCTTTCTGCGTAGGCAAGAAAGGCGCCAGAGGCATCCCGTGGGAAGGACTTGCACAGGGAAGCCATAGGAATTAGCCGGTTTTCCAGTGCGCTTTGCTCCAGTGCCTGAACATAATCGGGATTGGGATACAGTTCAGCAACCGATGCCAGACCCTCGATGAGCCATGTGGGCTGTTGGGTAATTTTCTCCCCCAGATATTGATATTGTAAAATGTGCATGATCTCATGGGGGATCTGACGTTCCAGTTCAAGACGTTCTTCCAATCCCGGGGCAATTGAAACAAGAATAAGGTTGTGTTCAGGTGCAGCGTGACCTGCGATCCAGGAACTGGATGATTGCAAGACTTCTCGGATGTCCTGAGACGAATTGTATACGTAAATCGTGATGGGTGATTCCAGGTTCACAGGAATCAAACGCTGGGAAGAACGTAATCCTTCCTCTGCAATGCTCAACGCAGTTTGCCCAAAGTCAGATTCGCGATCATACCAGTATACGGTGATGAGATCCCGGGCAGTGATTTCCCACGGGAATCGAGTATCCTCGTAAAAGACGGAATAGGTTGGGCTGAGGATTTCGGTCCCGCTTTGTAATCGAACCCGTAACTGGTATTCCAGCCGGGTGAATGGACGGATTTTCTGTGGGGATGTCTCCAGTCGATAGACGGCTTCCCCCGATTCCGAAAGGGACATTGAAAAGATTTCTGGGGGTGCTTTGTCACTCTGAATGACGAGAAAAACGCTTTCCACGGGTTCTTCCGAACGAATGGTGGCTTGAAAGGTGATGCTCTTTCCAAATTCGGGAATGGCGGCGACATTTTCAAACGTAATGCCCGATTGAGCCAATCCCGGATTCGTAGTCGTCAGGATAGGTATGAGCATCATCAGGAAAATCCTGCTCCACTGGAAGAGCCTTATGGGTCTCATCCACCCCCCCCTTAATCTTCTTCGTCTTCCTCTTCCGGTTTTGTCAAATCAATCTGTCTTCCAAACTTCTTAAGTTCTTCTTCATCTTCGATGTCAAAGTCGAACATCATCATTGGAATTTCTTCATTCAATTGAAGGTTATCCAGTGCCTGTTCAACGATTTCCAGTTCTTCGTCATCTTCTGTTTCGTCGGCAATTTTTTCGAGGGTCTCACGGACCTGTTCCCCACCGATTTGTGAAAGCGCCCAAATCACAGCGTAACGAATTTCAGAATCCTGGGCTTCCTCTTCCAGCAGATCCAGTAAGGTGCGCCGGGCTGATTCGAGTTCCAATTCCCCGGCGGCTCGAATGGCTTCCAACTGCACATTCGCTTTGGGGTGTTTTAACATTTTTTTGACGTCCTGTTCGTAGGCTTTATCATACGACCGTCCCATTGCCAGTAACGCGCTGGCTAGCCAGTCCGGATCATTTGTCTGGTAGGCTGCTTTGATCAACCCGGGTACTTCTTTGCGGCTGGAAAATCCCAACGCTTCCAGAGCCCGACGGCGTACCAGAGTTTCGTCTTTCCCCTGAACCAGATCAATCAAACGGTCTTCAATCTGATGCAGGGTGGTTTCCGGCAATTTCTCAAGTTCTCCAAGATAGACGAAATTCCCCAATGCCCCAGCCGCTTCTGCTCTTACCTCGGCGTCAGGATCATTCAAAAAATTCAGATATAACGGAATCAGGTTCTCATCATCGCTTGCCCAGAGCAAACGAATGGCTTGAGCGCGAATGGCACCATGCTCATCGTTTAATGCAATGCGAGCGACATTGTCAAAATATACCAGAGTATCCACGTCGGATATATCTTCCAGGTCGCTCAGCAGTGCTAATCTTCGGGTGGGTTGTATCTGATGCCAGATCTGCTGAAGTGCGTCCAACTCATTTTCTTTCAGGTCGCTGAAGCGATGAAGAAACGTGGGAGAAAATGGGGTACTGTCATCCAGCAGGGCTTTAATGACACGATCAAAAGGAATAGGTTTGCTTGCCATGATTACGGTCCTATCTAAGGCAGTTGGATTGGGTTCACAATGTCCTGCGTGGTGATGAAAATCATTAACATGATCAGGGCGGCGAACCCAATCAAATTGACGAGGTTTTCCTGTTCAGGGGGAATGCGCTTCCTGAAGATGATTTCAGGTAACAGGAACAGAATTCGTCCACCGTCCAGTGCGGGAATGGGGAACAAGTTAGCCACACCCAGTCCTATCGAAATACTTGCTAAGAGCAGTAAGGTCCTCACGGGGGCGTTGTTGGGGTTTTCCTGCTGGCTTTGAACATCCATCTGTCGTACTTCTCGATACACTCGTTCCATCCCAACCGGACCAATGAGCCTGGTTTGTTCTCCGCTTACCTCCCCGCGTAGAATAAGAATGGGTAGAGATATTAATGTCTGAGCCTGGGTGGCAGTGTCACGCAGGGCGTAAGGCAATGCCTCAGGGACTGAAATGGATCGGATGGGATTTCCCATCACAATTCCTAATGGACCCTGTCCTTCAGGAGGATTCTGACGTGGAGTAGCCTTCAAAGTCAGGGTTTCTCCTGCTCGAGAAACGACAATGGAGATTTCTTCTCCCAAATGAGCGCGTATGGCTTCAGAAAGCGATTGCATGGAATCAATACGCGCGTTTTCCACCGAGAGGACAAGATCGCCGGGCTTCAAGCCAGCCGTTTCTGCAGGGGAGCCGGGATTGACCTCAATGATTTGCACTTTTTGGGTTTCCGGGGCGCCTGTCAGGGTGTACAACAGGCTGAAAATCGCAATGGCAGTGACAAAATTCATTAAGGGGCCGCCCAGTAAGATAAAAAACCGTTTCCAGGGGCTGGCTGCAGCCATTCCATCTGGAATAGAAGGATCGTTCTCGCCTTTAGGACGGACGAAAGCGCCAAAGGGTATCCAGTTCAGGGTGAATTCAGTTCCCTTCCAGGTGAACAGTTTGACGATACGAGGGGGAAGTCCAAAACCAAATTCCAACACCTCAATTTTGAAGAGTCTTGCAAAAATGAAGTGTCCCAGTTCGTGGAGAAATATCAAAATCCCCAGCGCCAGGACAAATTCCAGTATTTGCCCGATATTTTTGAGAAATCCTGTGACGTCCATACTCTTTTATACCTGTACTTTCTATTCAGATGCCCAATAATAGGTGCAATCTTTTCTTTAATTATAAGATGCTTTTCCTTTGAAAAAAGGGTGGGTTTTAACCTTGTTCATCCATTAACCGTGCCGGTCCACCCACACGGGCTTGCAGAACCGTTTGTACCCCCGGGATGGTTTTTAGCCGATTCGAAACTTCACGGGCAAACTCCGAAGGACACAAAACATGAACATTGGGTCCGGCATCCAGCGTGTACCCACAGGGCAATCCTGAGGCTCTCCACTCCCGGACGGCTTTCATGATGGTTAACGAAACCGGCTCCCAGTAGAACAATGGTGGGGTAGAAGTCATCATCACGGCATGCATCAGATTGCTGTCGTGTTCGATCATTTCTGCCAGTGTGTGAAAATCTCGTTCCAGAATGGCACGCCGGACAACGTCCAGCCGCCGGGGGGTATCCGCCACTCGAGCAGATTGAAGGGGGCTGGTAGAAGCCAGGGCATGCCCTTCGGTTGAGCCAACGGGCTTGTGATGCGTGGAAAGGATCGCGATACAATCGGTGAGCGCCCAGTATTCCGCGGGAGCAATGGATACTGCATAAGAATCTTCATCCGATTGCCCCGGAAGCCATTCCACAAATCCTCCAGGGATGGATCGGCATGCGGAGCCGGAACCTTTTCGGGCAAGGCAGGATAATTCCCTCTCTGAAAGGTGTAGCCCAACTGCTGCTGTTGCGGCTAGTGCAAGCGCGGCAAATGCCGCCGCACTGGAAGCAATTCCAGCCCCTGTTGGGAAGTTGTTTTCGCTGATGACCTTTGCCCGCTCAGGGATTCCCGCGAGATTGCGAATCAGATCCAGAAATCGGCTGACTCGTTGTAGAGCATGAATATCGGCAGGAGCGCCGTTCAGGATAAGAGAATCTTCTTGCTCTTCATTCCCAAAGGAAACCGTCGTTTTTACGAATAGTTCTGCCAGATTCATGGAAATCGAGCCGTTTTCCGGAATCCGCAGGTTCGAATCGCGGTTTCCCCAGTACTTAATGAAAGCAATATTGGGGTGTGCAATGGCTGTTGCCTGTTTCATATAGGTTTCATTATCCATTTTGAAGGGTATCAAGATACTTTAACCCACTTCCAGTATTGAGAAGTAAAATTCGTTCTTCTGGATCAATTTCTCCCTGTTTGAGCAGTTTTTCCAATCCGGCAAGGGTTGCTGCTCCTTCAGGGGCTGTAAAAATTCCCTCGGCTTGGGCAATGTCTTTTTGAGCCTTTCGGATTGCCTCTTCACTGACCGTGACTGCCCCTCCGCGGCTGGTTTTCAGGGTGCGTAGAATGGCTTTACCCGCAAAGGGGCGTGGCACTCGTAAACCCGAAGCATGCGTATGGGCGTTTTCCCAGAAACGTACATCCGATTCTCCACTCTGAAACGCACGCACTACAGGGGCGCATCCTTCCGATTGCACTGCATAGAGGCGAGGCGGATGAGGATTTTTCAACCAGCCTAATTCGAGCAGTTCCTCATACGCTTTCCAGATTCCTACTAACCCGGTGCCTCCGCCGGTTGGATAGAGAATCACCTCAGGAAACTCCCATTCGAAGTGACGGGCAATCTCATATCCCATGGTTTTCTTTCCTTCCAATCGATATGGCTCTTTGAACGTAGAGACATCGAACCATCCTTCATGGGTGGCATGAGATTGTAAAAATTTTGCCGCATCACTGATCAGTCCCGGCACCAGACTGACCTTGGCGCCCGTGATGACTGCTTCCTGAATATTGGCTTGCGGTGTGTCTTCAGGCATGGCAATCCAGGCATTCATCCCTGCCCGGCTGGCGTAAGCCGCCAGCGCACCTCCGGCATTTCCGGCAGTTGGGATCGTCAAACGCTGGATTCCCAACTCTCTGGCTTTAGAAACCGCCGCAGAAAGTCCTCTGGCTTTAAAAGACGCCGTGGGGTTTAATCCCTCGTCTTTCAAAAACAGGGCTTTAAGGGAGTATCGGGATTCCAGTTGGGGAAGTTTGAGGATTGGCGTTCCTCCTTCTCCCAGGGTAACCACATGTTCGGGATTGAGTACGGGCAAAACTACATGCCAGCACCACATCCCCTCAATTTTTTCCATCTCTTTAGGAGATACCTTTGCAGAAAGAGATTTTAGATCGTATCTGGCGAATAAAGGTGCTTGACAGGTTGGGCAAATGGTTTGTGGCTCCAGAGGTGAATAAATTTGCCCGCATTCACTGCATTCCAGATGGGAGAGGTAAGAGAACGGCATAGAAATTATCCTCCGAGCAGGTCTTTGACCCGTTGCCAGATTTCATCAAACATTTCCCGGGTTAGTCTTCCGGTTTGGGTATTTTGCCGGCTGGGATGATACGAGGCAAGTAACCAGGGAAGTCCATTTTGGGATGGATAGAAGGCGTTATGGATAAATGTCCATTTGCGCGCCTCGTTTTCTCCGCGCTGGCGATACCATTGAAGAAGCCATTGAAAGGCATAATTCCCCAGCGCAACAAATCCTTTCAGGTGGGGTAAGCAACCAATTTCCTGTTCCAGATAAGGGCGGCAATTGTGAATTTCTTGTGGAGCAGGCTTATTATCTGGAGGAGCGCACCGACAAATTGCAGAGATATACACCCTTTGGAGGGATAGTCCATCCGTTATGGACAGGGAGTGGGGCTGGTTGGCAAAGCCAGCCCGATGTAATGCCGCGTAGAGAAAGTCTCCCGAAGAATCACCGGTGAACATCCTGCCCGTACGGTTGGAACCGTGGGCACCGGGCGCAAGCCCGATGATCATCACTTCTGCAAGCGGGTCGCCGAACCCCGGGACGGGTTTTCCCCAGTACGTTTCGTTCTGATAAGCCTTCTTGCGCCTTTGGGCAATGGTTTCGCGCCAGAGAGTTAGCCGCTCACATTTTCTGCATTGAATGAGCGTTTGATTGAGTTCCCGGAGGGCGATTTCAGGTGTCATGGTTTCTAACAACGGCGCCTATAAAATCAGCATGGCATCCCCAAAGGAGTAGAAGCGATACCCTTGTTCAATTGCTAATCGATATGCGTTCAGGATCCGTTCCCTGCCGGCAAAAGCGCTTACCAGCATGATGAGGGTCGAACGAGGCAGATGGAAATTGGTGATCATGGCATCCACTGCCCGGAAGGTATAGCCGGGCAGAATATATAGATTTGTGGATCCCGAAACCGCACCAACCCATTCACCGGCTCTGGCAAATTTTGCCGCTGTTTCGAGCGTGCGGACGCTGGTTGTCCCTACGGCAATGATCCTGCCTCCTTCTTTCTTTGCGGCGTTGATTTTCTGTGCAGTCTCTCCGGTCAGTTCACACCACTCGGTGTGGATTTTATGCTCCAGCGGATTCTCTTCATGGACGGGCATGAAGGTGTCTAACCCTACATGTAAGGTGACTTCGGCAACCTGTACGCCCATCTGGATAATGCGATCCATCAATTCTGGGGTGAAGTGCAAACCAGCGGTAGGTGCGGCGGCAGATCCGGGCTGACGGGCAAAAACCGTTTGGTAGCGCTCCGGGTCTTTCAAGGGCTCATGGATGTAAGGAGGGAGTGGCATATGCCCGATTCGCTCAAGATGGGGTTCAACGGGTTGATTGAATTGCACCAGTCGCCGGGATTCCTCAAGTTCTTCGATGATGGTACCCCGCAACTGCTCGTTGATGATAAAAGATTTGCCCTTGCGAGGACGTTTCCCGCCGATGAGTGCTTCCCAGGTGCATTCATCCACCCGTCGCAACAGCAAAATTTCCAGTTTCCCGCCCGTTTCTTTTTGGGCGTAAACCCGTGCCGGGATGACTCGGGTTTGGTTGACAACCAGAATATCACCGGGACGAAGGTAATTCGTGATATTCCAGAAAATGGTATGTTCAATCGAATCCTCTGCGCGGTTCAAAACCATCAGACGAGAGGCATGTCGAGGCTCAACTGGATGTTGAGCAATGCGTTCGGGAGGAAGTTCGTAATCAAAGTCAGAGGTTTTCAAAACAACTCCGGTTGATTGGGAGATTGAGAATAAGGGATGGACAGGTGTTCATAGGCGCGTTGGGTGGCTACTCTACCCTGAGGAGTGCGGTCCAGGAACCCTAATTGTAACAGGTACGGTTCTACCACATCCATGATGGTATCGGGTTCTTCCCCAATGGAAGCGGCAATGGTATTTAACCCAACGGGTCCCCCATTGTACTTTTGAATGATGGTCGAAAGAACCCGCCGATCCACTTCGTCCAACCCAAGTGGGTCCACGTTGAGGAGATTCAGGGCTTCTGCGGCAATGGGTTGGGTGACCAGACCCTGATGGCGCACCTGTGCAAAATCGCGGACCCGGCGCAACAATCGCAGGGCTACTCGAGGTGTACCCCGCGCGCGGCGAGCAATTTCTCGAAAGCCTTCCGGCTCAACGCTCATTTGTAAACGATTTGCTGCTCGCTGAAGAATGGCTTCAATTGCATTTACATCATAGTAATCCAATCGATACACAGCCCCGAACCGGGCGCGGAGAGGCGCGGAGATGAGTGCAAGCCGGGTTGTTGCGCCGATGACTGTAAAACGGGGCAATTTCAACCGTATCGAACGGGCGGCAGGTCCCTTTCCGATCATGATGTCCAGGGCAAAGTCTTCCATTGCCGGGTAAAGCACTTCCTCGATGGCTTTTCCAAGGCGGTGGATTTCATCGATAAAGAGAATATCTCCACCTTTCAGGTTGGTTAAAATTGCGGCTAAATCCCCCGCTTTCTCGATGGCTGGACCTGCCGTGATTTTAATGTTTACTCCCATTTCATTGGCAAGAACGTGGGCAAGCGTGGTCTTACCCAAACCGGGAGGACCGTAAAAAAGCACATGCTCCAGCGGTTCATTCCTTTGACGGGCGGCAGTGATGAGGATGGAGAGATTTTCCCTGATCTGGTCTTGACCGATGAAATCCTTCAGCCTGACCGGTCTCAGGGCTGGATCGACTGGTTCATCCGGCATAGGATTGGGAGAGATGAATCGCTGGCTGGTATCGCTCATGAGTTCTATTATACCAATCCTCATGGCTGGTTTCTTTGCTTCTCTTCCTTTCTGGAAATCATTGGATTTTTCATGTTAAAACCAATTCACGTTATAATGGGAAAAATTCCGGGAGGTGGAAATGACCGTAATAATCTCCAACCATCCTCTGGTCCAGCACAAACTTTCCATTTTGAGAAATGTCAATACTGAGCCCAAAAAGTTTCGCCAACTGGTCCGGGAACTGGCAGCCCTCTTGACTTATGAAGCAACCAGCGATCTGGCAACGACTCCTGTGGACGTTCAGACGCCTCTGGCAATCGCTCACTGCCGGGAACTTACGGAAAAAATTGGGCTGGTACCCATTCTCAGGGCGGGACTGGGTATGGTGGAAGGCGTTTGGGAACTCATGCCTTCTTCAGAAGTCTGGCATATTGGGGTGTATCGGGATGAGAAGACCTTGAAACCTGTCCAGTACTACAACAAACTCCCCGTAGAACCCCGCGTTCAGGTGTGCCTGATTCTGGATCCCATGCTGGCAACCGGCGGATCGGCGGTGGCAACTGCAGATATTTTGAAAGCCTGGGGGGTCAAGAAAATCAAGTTTGTGGGCTTGATTGGCGCACCCGAAGGAATTGCCCTGATGGAGAAACATCACCCCGATGTTCCCATTCACCTTGCGGCTATCGACGATCACTTGAATGAAAAAGGGTACATTGTCCCCGGGTTAGGGGACGCAGGGGATCGCCAATTTGGCACGGGATAAAAATAGCCGCTCGAAAGAGCGGCTTATTTTTGCCGGAGCGCCTCTAAGCAGTGCTTTATCCGCCAATTTGAATCATACAGCGGGTAAAGGTACGCGAATTCTTTCGTAGAGTATGACCTTCGGGCTTCAATTGAACTGCTTGCTGAAGGAGCGGGAGAATATCTTCCCCATTTCGCAAGGCGGGCAACAGGGGAATCTCTAAATCGCTGAGCAGGCATGGACGCAGGTTGCCATCGGCGGTCAATCGCAGGCGGTTGCACTCTCCGCAAAAGTGCTCACTGATGGGAGAGATGAAACCAATTTTGCCCAGCCCCCCTTCAATGGAAAATTCCCGAGCCGGTCCACTACCAGATTTCTCCTGAACCGGGTGAAGGTTGAGAAAAGCCATTCGTTGCTTGATTTCCGAGAGGGAAACAAAAATCTGATCGGGGGGTGGAAAACCTTCATCCCAGGCTTCTTGGTTGTTGACAGGCATCATTTCAATGAACCGTACATGCCAGGGATGTTCAAGGGTGAGTCTGGCAAGATCAACCAACTCATCGTCGTTGACCCCGCGCATGACGACAGTGTTCAACTTGATCGGTGCTAACCCTGCTTTCTCGGCGGCTAAAATCCCGCGCCAGACTTGCTCAAATGACCCCCCGCGGGTGATGCGGCTGAAGCGATCTGGTTTCAGGGTATCCAGACTGATATTCACGCGCCTTAAACCGGCTTCTTTAAGTTCCTGAGCAAATCGTTCCAGTAGAAGACCGTTGGTAGTCATGCTGATATCCCGAATGCCAGGAATGCCGGCAATCATCCGCACCAGTTCAGTGATGCCCAATCGTGCCAGGGGTTCTCCCCCGGTGAGTCGGACAGCCGTAATGCCATGCTCCGCGGCAACTTTGACGACTTCGAGGATTTCTTCATACCGCATGATAGACTCATGCGGGGATAGCGAAATGCCTTGAGGAGGCATGCAGTACACACAACGCAGGTTGCATCGGTCTGTGACCGAAATGCGCAGGTAATTGATGGTTCTGCCAAGGGGATCGGTGAGCATATGTCTGACAGCATTTTATCACGAAAGGCTTTGGAAACCCAAAGGAGAAGTCTGGTACAATTTGCTCCATGAACATCAACAAGAGAAGCCTCTTTATCGGGTTGTCCGTGTTTATTGGTGTGGTAATCCTTGGTCTTGTCGTATGGAATTTGCCGGGAATTCGTGACCGTTATGGTTGGCGTTTTGATTTTGCTCGCGCTTATGTGCGGGGGGTGATTAATCCGGTCAAACCTCTCCCCACTCCGCGGATTGTACAGGCTGCTTCCCATCCGACCAGCACTCTACAATCGAGCCCCACACCGACGAATGATTCCCCCGATGTATCAACTCCATCAACGGTTGCTCCGACACCATCCCCAACCATCACACCAACTCCTACACCGCTTCCCCCACAGGTTCTCTTACCGGAACCAGAGTATGAGAAGCAGGATATTAACAATTGTGGACCTGCCACTCTGGCAATGGCATTGAAGTTCTACGGTTGGAAAGGGACACAGGCAGACATTGCCAGCGAAGTGAAACCCATGCGGGATGACCGCAATGTGAATGTGGAAGAACTGGCTCAATACACCCTTCACAATGTAGGCTGGTTACGCCTTCAGTATCGCGTAGGTGGAAGTATTGATCGTCTTCGCCAATTCATTGCCGCGGGCATTCCTGTGATGATAGAAGAGACTTTCATGATGGCTGAAAGTTACTGGCCCAACGATGACCGCTGGGCAGGTCATTACCTGTTGTTGACGGGTTACGATGACGAACAGCAAATCTTTATCACGCAGGATTCTTTTGTCAGCCCTAATTTGAAAGTCGCCTATACTGATCTGGATAAAAACTGGCAAGCCTTTAATCGCGTGTACATTGTGCTGTACCATCCTGAGCAGGAAGAGACGGTAAAAGAAATTTTGGGTGAGGATTGGGATCTGGACAAAAATCGGATGAATGCGCTCAAACAGGCAGAAAATGAAACCCGACAGGATCCCTCGAATGCGTTTGCCTGGTTTAATCTGGGTACGAATCTGGTTTACTTTGACCGCTACCATGAAGCCGCTCAGGCATACGATCAAGCCCGTAAAATTGGCTTGCCCCAACGGATGTTGCGCTATCAATTTGGTCCATTTATGGCATATTTTCACGATTTTCGTCTGGATGAATTAATGACCTTAACCGAATATGCCTTGAAAATCACCCCTAATTCCGAAGAAGCCATGTTGTGGCGTGGTTGGGGCCTGTATCGCTTGGGAAAACGGGAAGAAGCATATAAAATGTTTTTAAAGGCACTGGGTGAGCATCCAGGGTACACCGATGCCGAGTACGCCATCCAGTACATTACCCAAAACTAGAGTAGGTTTTCTTAAGGAGGGAGAGTGTCTTATCAAGGGTCAGGAGAGTCATCAGAAGAGAATTCTGTTTCGCCCAATGTGTTGAGAGCCTTTGAAACCTTGCAGGAGTTTCTGGAGGAAGATGGCTGGCACCCCCGACGGATTGAAGGAAAGTTTTCCTTCACCATGGGCTACACGGGAGAAAATGGAGATTTGCGCTGTTTTATCACCATTGTCCCGGATGTGGAAGAATTGCTTTTCTACGCAGTCGCTCCGGTTCGAGTTCCAGATGCGGTAAGGCCCTCTGTGGCAGAATTTATCACCCGTGCAAATTATGGAATGCGCATTGGAAACTTTGAAATGGATTTTGCCGATGGAGAGGTGCGTTATAAAAGCAGTTTGAATTTCATGGGAGAAGAACTCACGGCTGGCTATATTCGTAATGCCATTTACCCCGCCGTGCGAACCATGGATCGCTACCTGTTAGGCATTCTGAGGGTCAGTTTTGGCGGAGTTACGCCTTTTGAAGCCATTGAGGAAATTGAGCGCCCCGCTGATAAACCTGAGTCATGAATGCGCTTACTCCTGAACAAACCCGCGTTGTTCAACTGCCTCTTTGCCGTGCGTTCATCGAAGGACCTGCGGGTAGTGGGAAAACCACCGCAGCCATAGAACGATTGAAAGCCTTGTTACAATCGGGCGTGCCTGGCCATACCATCATGGTCATGGTTCCTCAGCGTACACTGGGCATTCCCTATTATCGGGCTTTGCATGAATTTCAGGGAGGCGGTAGTGAGGTCACGGTTTCCACATTCAGCGGACTGGCTCAACGAATGGTAGGCTTGTTCTGGCCCCTGATTGCCAGAGATGCTGGTTTTGCTCATCCTGATCAACCGCCCACATTTCTAACACTGGAAAATGCTCAATATTTTATGGCATCTCTGGTTCGCCCGCTTCTGGATCAGGGGTTTTTCCAGACGGTGAAAGTAGAGCGCGCGCGTCTATACAGCCAGATTCTGGATAACCTCAATAAGGCGGCACTGGCGGGTTTCCCACACACAGAAATCGCAGAACGCCTCAAATCTGCCTGGAGTGGTGCTCCTGAACAACTGCGCGTCTATGATGATGTTCAGGTTTGCGTCAATCAGTTTCGGGAATTCTGTCTTCAACATAACCTGCTGGATTATTCTTTACAAATTGAGGTGTTTTTTAAGGTTCTACGGAAATCTCTTTTGTGTCGGGAATACCTTAATGCCTCATATCGCCACTGGATTGTGGACAATGTTGAGGAAGATATACCGCTGGCGCATGATTTTCTGCTGGAAATGCTTCCCCAAGCAGATTCTGCGCTGGTGATCATGGATACAGATGCTGGTTTCAGAATTTTTCTGGGTGCGGATCCCGAAAGTGCCGCTCGACTGGCATCCGTTTGCGATACCTATGTCCGTTTTGAGGAATTTTCTGCCGCTCCTCCAATGATACATGACCTGGCATATCGCTTAAATGCCTCGGCAGGACATGAAGAAGCCCGTCGTCTGGTTTCCAGGTCTTCCACTTCGGATTTCAGGGAAGTGATTGAATTACCTGAACAACCTCTGCGGTTTTTCCCGCAAATGCTGGACTGGACGGTAGAAAAAGTTGTGGCATTGGTGGAGCAGGGCGTTCCGCCAGGAGAAATCGCAATTTTAGTCCCAATCTTATCCGATGCTCTGCGTTTTTCTCTTATCGACAGGCTGGAAAGACACCAAATCCCTTATCGAACTCATCGTCCCTCGCGGGCTTTGAATGACGAACCCGCGGCACAGTGTCTATTGACCCTTGCCCGGTTAGCCCATCCTCATTGGGAGATGCTCCCAGAAAAACAGGATTTGCAAAAAGCACTGCTTTTGGCGATTGAAGACATGGATTGGGTGCGTTCCCATTTGTTGATAGAAGTTTGTTATCGGAAGCAAAACGGCAACATGGCATTACAGCCATTCGGAGAGAAAATCAAGATGGACATGCGAGAACGCATCACCCATCGAATTGCAGAGCGTTATCAAATTCTCTTTGAATGGTTGCAGGCATACCAGGAACATCCGATTGACGAACTGGACTTTTTCTTCAGTCGGCTATTCGATGAAGTTTTATCACGCCCCGGCTTTGGTTTTCATACTCGCCTGGATGCTGCCCGAGCGACTGCGAATCTGATTGAATCCGTCCAGAAGTTCCGCCGGGCTGTGCAGTATTGCATCGGAGATGTGCCTTTGGGCAAAGAATACCTGTTGCTGGTTCAGGAAGGGGTTATTTCTGCCCTGTATCTGATGAACTGGCAACCTCCTGAGCAAAATGCAGTGTTTGTTGCACCTGCCCATACTTTTTTGATGAACAATGCCATGGTAGATTATCAGTTCTGGCTGGATATTGGGGCAAAAACATGGTACGAACGAATTTTCCAGCCATTAACTCATCCCATTGTGTTGAGCCGGCGTTGGGAACCCGGGAGAATCTGGACCACGGTGGAAGAAGTCAATCTCAACCGCAATTCTCTGTTCCGCATTACGCAAGGCTTATTGCGCCGTTGCCGGAAAAAAGTTTTCCTGGCGTACAGCGATTTGAATGAAGCCGGTTTTGAGCAGCGGGGGTTGCTCCTGAAATCTCTCTACCAGACCCTGATTAATGGAGGTCGGCGTGACTGAAGTTCGTTTACGCCTCAGTCAACAAGCCATCCTGAATTATCATGGGGGGTGGATGGGAATTTCCGCCGTACCCGGTGCGGGAAAAACTTTCACGCTCTCCCGTTTGGCTGCCAATCTGATTCTCAGCGGACGTTTGGAGGTAGATCAGGAAGTCCTGATTGTTACGCTGGTAAATGCTGCGGTGGATAATTTTGCCAGTCGAATTGCCTCATTCATTCGTGAGGCTGGGGCTATGCCAGGGTTGGGTTACACGGTGCGCACACTCCATGGACTGGCAAATGATATTGTGCGGGAACGCCCGGAACTGGTAGGTTTATCTGAAAATTATCGGATTCTCGACGAAGGTGAATCGGAACGTGTCCTGACAGATATAGCCAGGATGTGGGTTCGAGGCCACCAGGATTGGCTTGAAGATTATTTGAAGCCAGACTTAAGCCCTCGTGATATCGATCAGGTAAAGCGGGAAAATGTGTTTGATCTGGTTTCGACTTTAGCCCGCACTGCCATTCGCTATTGTAAAGATCAGGGTATTACTCCTCAGCGTTTGCGCACGGAACTGGACAGGTTACCCATGCCGTTACCTCTGGCGGAGGTGGCTTGTGAGTTGTATACGGAGTACCAGAAAGCCCTTCAATACCGTGTGGCGGTTGATTTTGATGATTTGATTTATCTGGCGTATTCCATTCTGGAGCAAGATGAGGTCTTTCTGGAGCAATTGCGTTACCGCTGGCCCTATATTCTGGAAGACGAAGCCCAGGATTCCAGTCGCCTACAGGAAGAAATTCTTAAGAAACTGGCGGGAAGCCCGGGAAATTGGGTCAGAGTTGGCGATCCCAATCAGGCAATTTACGAGACCTTTACTACTGCCCGTCCTGAGTTTCTGAAGGCTTTCAGGAAACTCCCAGGAGTAATTCCACAGGAACTACCGGAGTCGGGACGTTCTTCCCATGCCATCATTCGCCTGGCAAATTTGTTGATTTGCTGGTCAAAATCTCTGGATGAGGGAGATTTTCTCAAAGATGGGTTGGATCTGCCATTGATTCAACCCACACAGCCTGATGATCCAAAGCCGAATCCTCCGGATGTTCCACGTGGGATTACGCTTTACTTGAATGAGTTAGAAGACCAGAAAGAGTTTGAGGTAATAACGAAATCCGTTAAGAAATGGCTTGAGGATGAGAACAACCAGAATCGTACAATAGCAGTGCTGGTTCCTCGCAACCAAAGAGCCATGGATTTTGTAGAATTTCTCCATAAAAACCAGATACCAGTAGTAGATACCTTACTGAAAACCACTACCCAGACCCGATCTGCCGCCAGGGCGCTGAAAAAGGTGTTGGAGTGGCTGGCTTCGCCGACCAGTGGATCAAAATTGAGCGAGTTGTATAAAACCTGGAGAGCAACCCGTTCGATCACAGCAGATGAAAAATCTGAAGTTGACCGTATAGCAAAATGGATACAGCGCCAACCCTCAGTGGAAAAATGGGCATTCCCTTCTCCCGGCGATGATCCACTGGAAGATGAGCCGTTGCGCAATGCAGATCCCTTTTTAGTGGAGGAATGCACCCTGTTCCGGGAACTGCTCCGTCGATGGAGCATGGCGGTTACCTTGCCCGTTGATCAATTGATCCTGACGCTTGCGCAGGACTTATTCACTGCACCGGCTGATCTGGCTGTGGCGCATAAACTTGCAGGCGTTTTGGATATTTTAAAATCCATGAATCCGGGCTGGCAGTTGAAAGATTACGTGGATGAACTGGAAAAAATCGTTCAAAACGAGCGCCGTTTTACTGGCTTCAGTAAGGATGACTTAAACTTCAACCCGGATGATTATCAGGGGAAAGTTGTGGTTGCCACCATGCACAAAGCCAAAGGATTGGAGTGGGATCGGGTTTATCTGTTGTCGGTAAATAATTATGATTTCCCTTCCGGAGAACCGGAGGATACGTATATTGCTGAAGACTGGTTTATCCGTGACCATCTCAATTTATCGGCGGAGTTACTCGAGCAACTGCGGATTTTGTTCTCCCGTGATGAATATGAGTGGTATCACGAAGGAGTCGCCACGCTTCGCGCCCGTCGGGATTATGCTCGAGAGCGACTACGGCTTCTCTTTGTCGGTATTACCCGGGCACGTCAGGAGTTGGTGGTTACCTGGAACACAGGTAGAAAAGGTCGGTATCATGCCGCCCGTGCCTTGAAAGCACTCGCGGATTTGTGGAGGCAAAATGCTCAACCAACCTGTTAAGCGATTGGTGGATCAACCGAAGTTTGTCTTCAGTCAGCATAGCCTGCAGGATTATGCCGATTGTCCGCGGCGATTCTGGCTCCGGTATCTGGAGCAACTTGCCTGGCCCGCTCCGCCTGTGGAACCACTGGAGGAATACGAGAGACACCGACTGCTGGGCGAGCAGTTTCATCGGTTAGCACAGCAGGCGCTGGTGGGCATTGACCTTTCGCTCCTGGAAAAAGTTGCTGATCGTGATCCATTGCTGTCATTGTGGTGGAAGAACTTTGTGCAACTGTACTCCACGGTGAATGCAGGCAAAGTGAAAAAAGTGGAATTCTCGCTCAGCCTTCCGATTAAACAATACCGCCTTTTTGCCCGTTTTGATTTCATTCAATTGAACACAGACCCTTTGCGCTGGATCATCTGGGATTGGAAAACCGGAGAGAAAGTTCCTAAAGTCACCCATCTGGCACAGCGCTGGCAGACGCGTGTTTATCGATATGTGCTGGTGGAAGCCGGTAAAAACATTTTTGGCATAGAATCTCCAAAACCTCAAGAGGTAGAGATGATTTACTGGTTTGCTGGTGCTCCAGAAAAAAGCGTGCGCCTGCCTTATTCCCGGGAACAGTTTGAAAAAGATCGGCAAGACATCCTTCAATTGATAGATTGGATTGAACAGGATGATGTTTTCCCTCCAACCACTGACGAAAAACGTTGTCGATTCTGCGTTTATCGCTCCCTGTGTGATCGCGGTTTAGCAGGCAATCTGCTCGACTGGGAAGAAGAGGAAGAAGAACCTCAAACCTTGTCCTTTGATTTCGATCAGGTCGCAGAAATCCATTTCTAAGTTGTTTGTATAGGGTTTGTATAGCGCAATCCTTCTCGAATAAGCGTGGATGACGTAGAATCTTTTTATGAAGAAACTACGAATTTTATGGCTTTTGCCGGTTATTCTCGTCTTATTCGTTGGCGGTTTTGCCCTTTGGGGGGCCACTCCTGCCCAGCCCATGCCAGAAGCCATAAAAGCCCTTCAATCCGATCAGTCAGTTTCGGTCTCGGTCTCTGGTTCATCCTGGTTCGTTTTTACTCCTCTTCTAAAACCCTATGACACTGGTTTCATTTTTTACCCTGGCGGCAGGGTAGATCCACGAGCCTATGCGCCGCTTGCTCGACGTATTGCCGGGCAAGGTTATCTGGTGGTAATTCCTTCAATGCCTTTGAATCTGGCGGTTTTAGCACCCAATGTTGCTCTGGATGTCATTCAAGCCAATCCCAATGTGAATCATTGGGTAATTGGTGGACATTCTCTGGGGGGCGCCATGGCGGCTCATTTCATCAAGCAATACCCGGATCAAGTTGATGGGCTGGTTTTCCTGGCGTCGTATCCTGCAGACAGTGATAACCTGCGGGAAATTCCATCCCTCAAAGTCCTCTCCATATATGCTTCCCAAGATGGATTGGCAACTCCCGATAAAGTCCTGTCATCCCATTCCCTCCTTCCTGAAGATACCCTCTGGGTAGAAATTTCCGGAGGGAATCATGCTCAGTTTGGCTGGTATGGCGATCAGAATGGTGACCTCCCGGCACAAATCTCTCGCGAAGAACAACAGCAACAGGTGGTTTCAGCCATTCTTGAATTCTTAAACCGGATGAAAGATGGGGATTTATGAAACGCATAACGGGGATCTTGAAGGGTGTCGGGGTGGTTGTGCTGGTCTTTTTGGCAGGGCTACTGGTGATTCCGTTGATCTTGCCGGTACCTCCTTTACAGGATATCCGGGATATCAGTGAATTAAAGGACCCGGACAGCCAGTTCATTGAAATCCAGGGGATTCAGGTTCATTATAAAAAATATGGCTCGGGTGAACCCACGATGATTTTGCTTCATGGGTTTGGTGCCAGTACGTTTTCCTGGCGTGAGGTCATGGCACCGCTTTCGGATCATGGTATGGTCATTGCTTACGATCGCCCTGCGTTTGGATTGACCAGCCGTCCTTTGCCTGGGGAATGGCAGGGTATGAACCCGTACAGCGTGGAAGGTAACATTGCCCTTTTGGTTGAATTGATGGATCGTCTTGGGGTGAAACAGGCAATCCTGATTGGAAATTCAGCGGGTGGAAGGCTGGCAATGCAGATGGCTCTGGCTCATCCGGAGCGCGTTTCCGGATTGATTCTGGTGGATGCTGCTATCTATCAGGGGGGCGGGGTGCAGTCTTCAATCCTCCGTGCCCTCATGAATACTCCTCATTTGAACCGTATTGGACCTTATCTTTTGAGATCCGCTTTTGCAGGGGAACAGGGTCAATCGCTGATTTCGATGGCTTGGCATGATCCTTCGAAACTGACACCCGAGATTATCGAGGGGTATCGCAAACCTCTCCATATGGAAAACTGGGATCGTGCCCTATGGGAATTCACGAAGGCAGGTAGCGGAAGCGAAGATTTGTCCCTCCGTTTTAATGAGTTGAGCATGCCCGTGCTGGTTGTGACCGGAGATGATGATCGCATTGTACCTACATCGCTCAGTTTGCAGTTGGCTGAAGATATTCCTCAGGCTCAGTTGGTGGTATTTTCGAGTTGTGGTCATGTTCCACAGGAAGAATGCCCTGATCAGTTCTTGAGAGCGGTAGAAGATTTTCTCGGTAAGAATAGATAAGGTGGGAGAAGCATATGGCTGAACGATTGTCTCGCATGATGGAAGCGCCTGACTTTGAATTAACCGATACGCAGGGAAACCTTGTTCGATTGTCCGACTTCCGTGGAAAAAAGCCGGTGGTTCTGGTGCTTTTACGCGGATTTATATGACCCTATTGTCGTCAACATCTGGCGCAGTTGCGTCAGGACTATGCGGAGTTTGTCAAGCGTGGGGCAGAGATTATTGCCATTGGTCCTGATGGTCCGAATGCGTTTCGGAAATACTGGCAGGAGAATGGAATGCCATTCCCCGGTTGTGCGGATCTTCGTTCCAGGGTAGCCAATCGTTACGATCAGGAAGTCAGTTTGCTTAAATTCGGGAGAATGCCTGCGCTTTTCCTGATTGACAAACAGGGGATCATACGATACAGCCATTATGGTGACTCCATGGCGGATATTCCGTCAAACGAGAGCATTCTGACCTTGTTGGATGAATTGAACGCGTAAAATGCTCAAGAGGGACAGTCAGATTGAACTGGGGTTTTGCTGCAGACCGATGATCTACTATTACCAGAAGATTCTGAGTCATCGCCTGTTTGCCTGGGGGGTTCTGAGCATCCTTGTCGGCGTGATTTTGGGTTTGATCCATCCTGCCTTATTCTGGAAAGGTGTGGGTTTGCAGAGTGTTCTCTGGGGGTTGGTTGATGCTGCCATTGCCTTATTTGCATTGCGTGGGTTGGATAAGAAGATCCAAACGCCTCCAGAATCTCATGTGCTCCGTCGAGATGCTTCCCGCCTTCAAAAAATCCTCTGGGTGAATACGGGACTGGATGTGCTTTACGTTTTGGGCGGGCTTTGGATGATGTCCAGTGGGGGAGATGATTGGTGGCGAGGCATGGGACTGGGCATCCTGATTCAAGGCGGTTTCCTCCTGCTTTTCGACGCATTACACGCCATTTACGTACCCAGAGAAGAAATTGTTTTTCCCGAACTGGGTATCCTCAAAGGAGATGAACATCAGGAATTTATATTGGAAGGGGGTGATCCCGTTGCCGTGCTGGTACACGGTTTTCCCGGCACTCCGGCTGAGGTTCGCGAGTGGGCGATGGCTTTGAATCAGGAAGGCTGGACGGTCAAAGCCCTGTTATTACCGGGGTTTGGAGCCGATTTGCCCAACATGTATCGGCATGGGTTACAGGGTTGGGTGGATAAAATTGTACAGGAAGTGCTGTATTACAAAGCCCAGGGGCGAAAAGTGCTTCTGGCGGGTTTCTCCATGGGGGGCGGGTTGTCCATTGTGGCGGCAGAAAAATCTCAACCTCATGGATTGCTTCTGCTCGCGCCTTTCTGGATTCCAGAATCCATTGGGATCCGTCTTCTGGTTGGGATTGTGCGTTTATTTCTCCCGCAGGCAATTTATCCTTTTCGCCTGTTCCCCCAATGGGTGGATCAATTAAAAGCCGAGGCTCAACGTGCGGCGCCAGATGTGCCGGTGGATGGAGCTTCTTTGCGCAAGATGGTAGAGCGTATTCAGGTGCCTTTGTTGTTTCTGGAGCAATTTCGTTTTCTGAGTCGCTCGGTAAAGCAAGTAGCACCGCGTTTATCCATGCCGGTTTGTGTCCTTCAGGGCGAACGCGATCCTGTTGTACGTCCTGAGGTCACGGCTCGCCTGGTTCGTCTGATGAATGGTCCTGTGGAGTTTCACTTTGTTTCGGGTGAACACCATACGCTATTGCGAGGGGAGCATGGTTTTGAAAAGACCATGGCGTTTAGTCGGGGTTTTGCCCGTAAAATCCTGGAAAATCCCCCATCACAATCCCAATAACTTTTTCAGCCAGTGGCTGGATGGGTTTTCTCGCTCAGCAAAGCATTTCCCGTTTTGCCCATTGATTGCCATTCGGAGTTGGGTTGAGCCTGTACGGAGCATGATCATCCATACGGGCAATAAAGCCAAGCGGTAAGACTCCACCATCACATTGGGAGTCTTGACCACCAGATCGTGAATTTTGGAAAATGCGCTTGCGTTAATATTTGCCCGGATCAATTCAACGGCTTTCTCTCGTGCAAGCAGGGATGCATCGGCGGCAGAAATCTGAAAGGTCTCCGCATGGAAACTGGCAAGGTAACCCGAATCAAAAGCAATCAATTCGCTTAAAGAGAAGGACTCAAATACAGGTTTCAGCGATTCCGTGAATTCCTTCACTGCGGGAATGAGGATATTGGGGATGTTGAGGATTTGGCGATCTTGCACAGGTACGATTTTCTTCTCTTTGTAAATCCAACCTTTCCAGTCAATCTGCCCGCCGATGGTGAATATCCAGGCTGGTAAATACACCCCATAAATGGACTTGACAGAAGGTTTTTCTTCGGTTGGGTTTTCGCGTAGCCATTCAATTAGAATATTCCGAATCTCTTCCCGGGCAATTCTGAACGGAATGATGCTATCCGGGGCATCTAATTCCCGGACTTCGATTTGCTCGATGGCGTATGGGGTCTGGCAGAAAGGGCAAACATGGGTGAGCACCTGGGGAGGAAGAGTGAAGGAGGCTCCGCACCCTTTGCATTCCACCACATTTTGCTGGATCGGGCGACGCTGTGCTTTGGCAGTGACCATGGCAAGAAGGAAATCTTCTTCTTGTGAAAGGCTCTGCTGGCGAATCCGGGACTGGCTTTCACAATACTCACAAACCAGAGATTGTCCATCAGGTGCGTAGGTCAACCTGCCGCCACATTGAGGGCAGGTAAAAGAACGGGTGCCATTCGTGTGGACTTCCCTGGGAGCGGGAATGCGATCCGGATCAACGATTTCTTCTGGTTTAATTTTTCCATCCAGAATGGCTAATTTCCGGCGCGCGCGGACATCTCCCATATTGCTTGCCAGAATTTCTTCTAATAACGCCCGTTTTTCCTTGGGATCGTCAATGACCTCGCTCAGCCAGTATAGAGCCTCGAGACGATCCTCTTCTGAGGGGGAACGTCTCAAGAATCGTTCCAGGTAGCGGCGCGCTATTTCTCTTTCTCCTGCTACCGCAGAAGCCCGTCCATGCGATAAAAGTTCATAATCCAAACTGGGCATAACCAGAATATAGCATAAAACGGGATTCCCCTTAGGTCTTTTGACCATTTTTTGATTTTCCCCCTGTAGATTGCTCAGCATTTGCTATAATTCGATTATGCAAGGACGCCTTACTCCCCTCGTAATTGGTATTGCCGGCGGAACCGGCTCTGGAAAGACAACCGTGGTGAAAAGCATCATTGAACGGGTAGGGAGTCATCGGATTGCCTGCCTCTCTCATGATGCTTACTATCGGGACTTAACGCATCTGTCTCTGGAAGAACGGCAACGGGTCAATTTTGACCACCCGGACTCGCTGGAGACGGATTTGTTGATTCAGCACATTCAACAATTAAAGCGGTGGCAACCGGTCCATATGCCGGTGTATGATTTTGCGCGTCATACCCGAACCGAAGAAACCATTCTGGTTGAGCCCCGGCGGATTATTCTGGTAGATGGTATCTTGATCTTCTACGAACCCGCCTTACGTGCGCTTTTTGATGTGAAAATTTTTGTGGATACCGATCCCGATATCCGTTTTATAAGGCGGTTACAGCGGGACATTGTCGAACGGGGCAGGACCACCGAGTCGGTGATCCGTCAATATCTGGAAACGGTTCGTCCCATGCATTTAGAGTTTGTAGAGCCCACCAAACGCTATGCCGATGTCATCATCCCCGAAGGCGGAATGAATATCGTCGCCCTCGATATGGTGATTGCTCGGATCGAAAAACTGCTTGGAGAGGAACATCCTGCTGAATGAAACCGGGCACGCGATTACGCCTCGTTCGAATTCTCCTGTTGCTCCTCGTAATCGCCCTTTCGGTTTCCATTTACCTGTATCGTGATCAGGTGAAACAACTTGCCGGGTTGGGGTATCCTGGCTTGTTTCTGGTTTCCCTCCTGAGCAACGCCACCCTGATTTTACCGGTGCCGGGGGTATTATTTACATCCCTGATGGGGGCTGTTTTTCATCCCTTTTGGGTGGCTTTGGTTGCAGGATCAGGCAGTGCGCTGGGTGAACTTTCCGGATATCTCGCGGGAATCAGCGGCAGGGGGGTGGTTGAACGATCTGATTTACATGATCGGTTGGTGTATTGGATGCGGCGTTATGGGGTTTGGACGGTGCTGGTGCTGGCTTTCGTTCCCAATCCGGTCTTTGATGTGGCAGGAATTATAGCGGGGATGTTAAAAATGCCTGTCTGGCGATTCTTGTTATTTTGTTGGATTGGGAAAGTGCTGAAAATGCTCCTGTTTGCATATGGAGGGGCAGGTTTGTTGAACTTCCTTCCCTTCTAGGTTTTCCAACAATCAAGTTTCATCAAGGAGGCTCGTATGTCCCGTTTTTCTCAAATTGATTCGTATCTACAGAATCATCTGGATGAGAGTATTCAGGAACTCTCGCGGTATTGTGCTCAGCCAAGCGTTTCTGCGCAAAATTGGGGGTTGCGCGAAACCGCAGAAATGACTGCTGAAATGTTGAAAAAGCGAGGGTTTGAGGTCAAAATTTTTCCTACAGATGGTGCCCCCATAGTGTATGGGGAGCGCAAAGGGAAAAGTTCCAAAACCATTTTGTTCTACAACCATTATGATGTCCAACCCCCTGAACCGCTGGAACTCTGGGAGACCCCGCCCTTTGAGCCCACCATTCGAGAGGGGAAGTTGTTCGCACGGGGTGTCAGCGATGATAAGGGGCACTTCACCAGCCGGTTATTTGCGATTGATGCCCTGCTGGCAGAAGAAGGAGAATTGCCCTGCACGGTTAAATTTATCCTGGAAGGGGAAGAGGAAACCTCCAGCGTTCATCTCGCGCCGTTTGTCCGCTCTCATGCCGATTTGCTAAAGTCTGATGCCTGTATCTGGGAATTTGGCGGGGTAGATTTTCGCGACGTTCCCATGCAGTATCTGGGCTTGCGGGGGATTTGTTATGTGGAACTCAGCGTCCAGACCGCCAGTCAGGACATGCATTCCGGGTTGGGCGGTTCAATCATGCCGAACGCTGCCTGGCGGTTGGTGTGGGCGCTTAATTCCTTAAAGGACGCTGATGAGCACATTCGTATCCGTGGATTCTATGACAATGTGCGCAAACCCACAGAACGAGAGATTGCTCTTCTGGAAGCCCTGCCCGATCCTGCTGAGGAATATAAAACCCGCTATGGAGTCAAATCCTTCCTCAAGGGGATAACCGGAGGAACACCGTTAAAGATTGCGGAGGTGTATGAACCGACCTGCACGATTTGTGGGCTTACATCCGGGTATCAGGGACCCGGTTCCAAGACGGTTCAACCTGCCAAAGCCAGCGCAAAAGTGGATTTCCGACTGGTTCCTTACCAGACTCCTGAGGAAGTTCTCGAAAAATTACGCGCCCACCTGGACGCTGAAGGATTTGAGGATGTGGAGGTGACCTTCCTTGGAGGAGAGGCGCCTGCTTTGACAGATCCCGATGATCCGTTTGTCAAACTGGTGGTGGATTGTGCGGCTGAACCTTATGGGCAACCTATGCAGATTGTTCCAATGGTGGGAGGTTCGGGTCCAAACCATGTTTTCATTGAGACATTGAAGGTGCCTGTGGTAACGGCAGGGATTGGTCATCCGGGTTCTCAGGCACACGCTCCCAATGAAAACATCCGCCTGGATCTGTATCTGAAAGGTGCCATGCACATTGCTCGAATTTTAAAGACGTTCGGGGAAAGTTAAGAGATAGAATTTTTCTTCATAGCCTGCTCTAGAGCAGGCTTTTTTGTTTTGAGAAAATGCTCAACATTTTTCCATGCTTCCAGCACCGCATGCCATGCTTCAGGGGTTTCCGGAATTTCACCGTACCTCACCTGAACATACGCCTGGGTGATCACATGGATATCCTGCCTCACTTCAGGGAAGTGTTCATTGCATTGCCTGGCAAATTCCAGCGGGGTAGTGCTTGCAGAGCGAGGAGTTCCTGCCCGTGCACACAGGGATTCGAACTGGTGGTAGATTCTCCGAATACGGGCAATCGCGAGCAACTGTTGTGGGGAGAAGCGGCTCTTTTTCTGGTGGCTTTTTCGATTGGAGAAGAAGATATCGGATAATTTCGGACGTTCGTTTTGGGTTTCTTCTTCTTCCTGAAGGCTTTGAGACTGGCTCTGATGGCGGAGCCAGAGCCATATGGCTGCCAGAACGGCAAACAACACCAGCAGGGGAAGGGCTATTTTCAAAGCGCTGATGGTTTTCTGCTGGCTTTCAATCCATTCAACCGAGAAGGTTTGGGTTTGCTCCAGCGCTTTTTGGATGGCGTTTTGAAGGTCGCTCATTCGTCCTCCAAAACGATCAAACACCCAGATCAGGAGCCGCATCACTCCAATGAGAAGTGGGAAAGCAATCAAGATGATCAGTCCGCCCAGAATGGCGATCAATACAACGATGATTTGGAGCAGGAACTGTCCCGCATAACTGCTGAAAAGAGTCCCTGTAAGCAACCCCAGCAGGATGATCACTCCTGAAAACATGAACAATCCAAAAGCCCATGCCGGGGTAATGGTAGATAATTTTCCTCCCCGAAAGGTGCTGATTCCATAAATCCGTGTGCTGCTCAGGGTGACCAATCCGATCCAGAGATACAAAAATAAGCCTGTTGCCGATAATTCGGGTTGTACAGGCAGGTAGAACAGTCCGAAGAGAAGAATGCCAATGAGTCCGGTTTGAAAATCCGCCAGAATCTGGCTTACTTCCGGGATGGAATTTGCCAGTGCAATTCCCCGCAGGATGAGCAGAGGCATCATCAGGGTATGGAAGAAAGGCAGGAAACTTTCCTCTGCCCCTGTCAGTGCATACCAGGGGGAGAGAAGGAGAGTTTTCCATCCAATGTCAACTTGAAAATAAAAAATCCATTTCAGTGAGAGGATGCTTGCAGTAAGCGCCCACAGTAGAAAAATGAATTGGAAAGCCTTTTCCCAACGTTGGATGTTGAGCATAGCGGTTCTCAACCCATAACTGAAGAGGAGAATACTCCAGAAAATCAGCCAGATCCCCCACCAGGGGATGCGAACCTGCTCCATGAACAATCCAGCATACCAGAGTGATGCCCAGACCATTTCCATTCCTCCCTGAAACAACAGGGGGAAGTGTTTCCACAATTCCATCAGACGCAGGGAGAAGATTTTCGTTCTCATGGCAGGAATTCAGGAGCACATCCACTCTTACGGCACATGGATGACGCGAATACCCGGGAGATTGACGTGGGGCGGATCGCCTGTTTTGTAAAGGAGAAGGCGGCGGCGAATAGTACGTAATCGCATCAGGGTTTCCACCAGCGACTCCGGTAGGATTCCGGTGATGATGAGCAAGGTTGTGCCGTAAGGAATTTGGGGAAGCGAGTCGGTGAGGAATGCCTCAAAAGACTGAGGAATGTACGGGGTGATTCCTGCCAGGGCTTCTAACAGACGAGCAAGATGTTGTTGGGTCTCGCCGGGCTGAATCCGAAACGGCTGATCGGCATTTGCAAGACAGCCGTTGGCATATAATCCCACACTGTAGCGGTGTTGAATCCCGTAATAACAGAGTGTGGCGGCAACGCTGATTAATTTTTCCAGTAATGGTGAAGAATATCCCAACCAGAATTGTTCCGATGTGGACAGATTCAAGCAGACAGCCAGCGTGTGTGCCGAGACGGGCTGAAGCATTTTCGTCTGCAGTTCTCCACTTCGGGCAGTTGCCGCCCAGTGAATGCGGCGAAAGCCATCTTCTGGACGATATGGGCGTATTCCCGCGAATTGAGTGGGGTCTTCAAACAGGGTGTTTTTAGCCCTTGCCTCGCCAAAGGGATCTTCTGTTTGCAGTTCCAGCATCTCAAAAGGCAACAGGGCTGGAAACACGGTGAGGTATTCTCGATTGGGAATGGTTTTTTCTGTCATGCTCACGCCAAAGAGATCCCCGGACGAAAGACGCGTTTCTCCTACGTAGTACACCCCTCGTTTCCCGAATCGTACAGAAAAACGGCGGCGCACTTTTGCAAACCAGCGCAGATTGGCTACATTGACGAGCCATCCTTCCCCCTCAATGGGAGAAGGTGCCAGTAAAGCCTCATCGGTGGGGGCAATCTGCAGTGACCATGGGTCTTCCGTTTTGAGCCAGGAGAGAGGCAGAATTTTCTGATTGCTGATTTCGATGGTTACGGGGCTCTCTTCGCCGGGAAAACCGCGCCGGTAGCGGAAACTTCGCCGGTAGTGAACCCGATCCAGCGCATGGGTAGTCCAGTAGTGCACTACACTAAAGATCACCAGGATGGTGGTGCTGAAATATATTAACCATTGAGATTGCAGGGCAATTCCTATCAGGAATAGAAGGAAAAGTAAGGGAAGCCAGGCTACGGGATTCATGATTCAACCGGCACAGGGATTCGGGAGACCAGTTCATGAATCAGGTCTTGAGCGTTGCGTCCGCGAAGTTGCGCCTGAGGGGAAATAACCAGTCGGTGGGCAAGGACAGGGACAACAACATTTTTCACATCGTCGGGAATCACGTAATCTCTGCCCTGTATTCCAGCGATGGCTTGAGAGGCTTGATACAAAGCCAGTGTAGCCCGGGGACTGGCTCCCAAAAGGATATCTGCATCTTCTCTGGTGGCTCTTGCAATTTTCACCATGTAATCCTGTACAGAAGTTTCTACATGGATATTTCGTCTTAACGCGATCATCTCAAAAATTTCGTCGGGTTGGGTGACCGGGTCTAAATCCATCACAGGGTCTTGGGAACCAAATCGGGTGAGAATGGCATTTTCTTCAGAAGGATCGGGATATCCCAGTGTGACCCGGAGGAAAAAGCGATCGATTTGTGCTTCTGGCAGGGGAAAGGTACCCTCCAGTTCCACCGGGTTTTGCGTTGCCAGGACCAGAAAAGGGCGTTCCAGACTTCGGGTAATTCCATCTGCAGTCACCTGACGCTCCTGCATGGCTTCCAGCAATGCGGATTGGGTGCGTGGAGTAGCGCGGTTGATTTCATCGGCGAGTAGCACCTGGGTCATGATGGGACCGGGGCGGTATTCAAACTCCTGAGTTTTTTGATTGAACCACGAAATCCCGGTGATATCTGAGGGGAGCAGGTCGGGGGTAAACTGAATCCGTCGGAATGTACATCCTAATGAAGTTGCTAAGGCTCTCGCAAGGGTGGTTTTTCCTGTTCCAGGCACATCCTCAATGAGGACATGTCCTTCGCACAGGACAGCAACCAGCAACAAGCGAATGGTCTCTTCCTTACCGACAAAGATCTTTTGAATGTTACCCACCACTTGCCGGGCGAAATCTGCGATCATAATTCACCTTTTACATTCTCAATTTAGAAAAGCATACCACAAATTCGATTTGGCTTGTTTTCAGGAAATAAATTTTGTCGCTGTGATATACTCTACACGACTTTTCCATGATTGAGGCTGCAATGGGTGGATTGCGGAAGTTTCTGGTTCAAGGGATCTGGCTGGGGACAGGAATAGCCTTTGCAATCACTGCCTGTGCGGTTGCACTACGCCAGACAAATATTGATGGCTGGAAGTCCCTGATCGTTTTAGCGCTTCTTTCTGTTTTGGGTGCATTTCTGGCTCGATTGCTTTCACATAAAATTTTGCTCCCCGCTTCACGGAGAATGTCCATTTGGCAAAGGGTTTTTGCTGTATTGCTTGCCGCCGTGTTTTCCCTCTGGTTGACGGTTGCTATTCCCTTACGCTCTGAATGGATTGCTTTCCTGTTCCCCAAACACGAATTAATCATCTCCCCAATCCCTCAGGACGGATCAAACGAATCCATATCTCGGCTCTGGGTCGAATACTTGTCGGATGGAAATCGTTATCGCGTTCCACTGCATCAATTTCAGGGTGAAGGATGGCAACGCAGCGACGAAGGATGGATTTCGTCAGCCGGGAAAACGGGAAGTTTACGCTGGAACGGCAGGCTTCTCCATAGGGGGTACCTGGTTTTTCGAGGCGGTCCGGAAGGCGGAAAAGCGCTGGTACAGTGGGATGGACAAAGCCGTGAGGTCAATCTCTATGCCTCGGAAGTATCACAAGTCCTGGTCAAACTGGAAAACCCTCAGCCTTTTTCCAAACCGTTGTCCTGGTTGGCTTTTGGGGCTTACTGGGTAGCGCTGACCTGGAGCCTCCTTTCTTTAGTAGGATATGCTTTTCTTCATAGGCAGTATCCATGGCTACAACCAGCCGCTTTCCATCCCTGGTTTGGTTACAGCATTCCACCCTTTTTAACGGGATTGATTTACTGGCTGGCGTTTTATCCGGCGATTCTCTCGGAAGATTCCATTGACCAGTGGCGTCAAGTCTTGACGGGACAATTTAATGACTGGGCGCCTGCGATTTATACGCTTCTCACTGCAGGAATGGCAAAATTGTGGAACTCACCAGCCTCTATGACGCTCCTGCAGATTTTCGCATTCAGTTTGCTGATTGGTTGGGGGGTGGGACAGTTGCGATCACTGGGGCTACCTGCCGGGATGGGTTGGGGGATGAGCATCCTTCTGGCACTGGTACCTGCCAATCCTGTTTTTGCCATCACTCATTGGAAAGACATTCCTTATTCGTATGGGCTGGCAGGACTGTTTCTCTTGTGCCTGTTAATAGCAGAAACGGAAGGAAAATGGCTGACTGAAAAGCGCCATGGATTGGGATTATCTTTGATGGCAACGGTCGTATTCCTCTTTCGGCATAACGGCGTTGCCATTTTTGCTCTTGTGTTGATTGTGCTTCTGCTGTTGTACCGGAATTACTGGAAAACGATTGGGTTTGCGGCGCTTGTTGGATTAGGAATTGGACTGGGAGTGCGGGGTCCTCTCTATAATGTTTTTCAGGTTGAGCGGAACAGTTACGTTCTCGGGGATACCATTTTTCTTCATCACTTTGGTGCCCATATTACTGCCGGAACGCCGCTTACCGATGAAGAAAAAGCCTACTTTAACGCGCTGATGCCGCTGGATTCCTGGCCCTACTACTGCTGTAATGTCAGTCCTATCTACTTCACGGATCGGTTTAATCATGAATTGTTTGCTCAAAATCATTCCCGTCACCTTTCCATGTTTATCCAACTGGCACTGCGCAATCCCAGAGTAGAACTTCAGCATTGGGCGTGCAGTAGTGGTTTGGTCTGGCAGGTTTGTGTGGAATGCACCACGCTTTATCACAATATTGAGATTACCGATGGAACTCCCCGTTGGATTAATGACAATCCCTTTGGAGTAAAAGAACAGCCGGTATTACCCCATTTGACCTTACCTCTGGCACAATTTCTGATCTGGAGTTCTACCAACGGGGCAGGGTTCCTGTGGAGCGCTGGTGGGGCTTTTTACCTGTTCCTCATCATTTGGGGGATGGCTTCTTTGCAACGGCGTTCTTTGAAATGGGCAATCACGGTAGGGGTGATTCCCATTCTGCAGTCCCTGATTATGTTGCTGGTCAGTATTTCTTCCGATTTCCGTTATCAGTATGGGGTATTTCTGATTGCCTTGTTCAGTCTGAGTCTGCTCTGGATAGGAAAGAAATGATACTTATTCTCTCAAGTGGTGCAGTACCAGCGAAGCCACTCTGGCAAGGTGAAGGATTTTTCTTTCATCTTCTTCATTGATTGCCGGTTTGTGTGGTGAAATCAGCAGAATACAACCTTCAGGCGTTTCCCCTTTAATCAATGGGATGACGAGCAGATGTTCTTCAGGGCTGAGAAGGTTTTTCAGTTCCCTCAATGTGCTGGGAATTTCGGTGTTGAAAGAAATGCGCAGGATTTTTTCAGGATAAGAGATTACCTTGAGAATAGGCTCGGCAACAAAGTGCTTATTCTCGAATGCAAAAGGAAGTTGCGAATTCCATGGGGATAAAATTTCGAACAAATCCGAGGCTTTTCTATACAGAAGATATGCTCTTGCAGGTGAGGGAATCGTTTGGCAAAAGACGTTAAGAACATCCTCAGGGGAACGCGCTTTGAGAATTTGCTCCAATGCGTTTTCCCAGGACAATTGCTGTTCCATCAGATTTTGAGCGAATTGTTTGTAGGAAATCCTCATCAGATGCTCTTGTAGTGCACTGAGGACCTCTCTCAAAAAAAACTCGTGCACTTGTTTTTCCGGGGTGCCTTGCAACCTGATATGGACTTGTCCTGTCAGATTATCTTGATATTCTACAGACGCCAGATAAGGCTCTCCAGAAGGTATAGAAGATAAAACAGGGACAATCTCATGATTCCACAAGGAAAACCCGCTTTCCTGAATAATGCTTCTGGAAAGAGTACGTTTATCTCCCCGCTGTATACTCATGGGAACGGTGAGCATTTCCGGGTATCGGACGAGTTTGTCTAAATGAGAAGCCAGTGCCGTGAGCACCGTTTCAATCAGGGACTTTTCGTGTTCCTGAAGCGGTTTATCCGTTTTATATAGGGTAATTTTACCGGTAAAATTTTTTTCATTCGCAAAAGGAATGGAAACTGCAGGCAATGTGGAAGTTTTAGGCATTTCGGAATGAACAAAAAGGTTTATGCCCGGATAAAAGGTTCGAGCAATTTCCTTCGGAGTGGGTTCGGGTGCGGGGATGGCACCAGTGGAAGCCGGCTTTTCTGGTACGGGTGGAGGAATCTCCATCTCGTCCAACAGACGTTTCAATCGCTCTTCGAATCGGGAGGAAATAGCCTCATTCATTCTCAGAGGCTGCCTTTCTGTCCGGGTCGAGATTTAAACGGATTTCTGCGCGCTCAAAACCCAAAGCATTACTTAATTCCTGTAAAGTAACCTGCAGGGCTTCATCAATGGTTTTGGTTTGTTGAATGCGCTCTCTAATTTCTTTTTCCAGGAAATACAGTTCTTTTTGTCTCTCTAAAGCCTCTTTTTCTGTAAGTACTTTCCAAATCATTCGGGCAATTTGTGCCAGGGAGAACAACAACACCTGTTCGTCCCTGCTAAATGCCTGATTGTTCTCGGAAGCAAGTTCCAGAACGCCGATTCCTTCCATGGGAACTTCCAGCAGGAGTTGGATCCCCGGTAAAAGAATGTTAGAGGGGATACTGGTTTCTACGGCTGGGTTGGTGATCAGAACAATCTGATTTTGTTTATAGGCTCGAACGGCGGGATAGCGGCTGGTGATGGGGAAGGTCAGATGAGCGCTCTGGCTCGTGGTGGCAATGTCTCCGGTACTTGCTATCAGAGAAAGGCACTCACTGCCGGGCTGGTAGAGGTAGGTTCGAGTCAGGTATAGCCCCAAGTGCTGGTGGATTAATTCGGTGAGGGTTTGCCAGAGGTAAGATGCTGAGGTGGTTTCCAGAAGTTGGCGGGTAATGTGAGTGAGGTTATGGTAGAAAGCATTTTGTGGGTGAAGGTCTTGCTCAGAGGTTTGATTTTCTCCATGATAAGGACGAAAAGAACAAGCCACACTTCCGCCCGGAAAAGCCTTGACCCAGAATTGCACGTTGACTTTCACTCCATCGGGCGATTGTGCTTCGTACATGAATGCCTGGAGTGTTTGGGGCTTTTTTCTTGCCTGGGATACAGCATCAGAGAAACTTTCCGTCAAATCATCGGGGAAGAATTCAGTGTATTGATGACCAATCAAATGTTCTATGGGGAATAAGGTGGAGAGCAGGGAATCCTGAGAGGGTTTTGCTTCTGCCAGAAAACCTTCCTTGTCAAACAAGAGTATCCCATCCGGGATGCTCTGCAACATCATCTCCGGGTAGGCGATATCCCGGCTCTGGTAATCGATCAATTGCCGTTGTAGGCGAGAAATATGCTCACGGGCTTTTATGAGATCGGTAACCAGTTGCTCACGAGTCTTGTCTAAATCTAAATTGCTCATACTCCCCTACAGGCTCGATATTACACCTGATTTATATTCTAATGTGCATCAGAAATTCTTCAATTTATTTGGTGATTTTGTAATCTATTTGGTATGAAATTATTCCTCACGCAGGAGGATCTCTGGCAATCCTGCGGGGGATTGAAGGATCAAATCTGCCCCGGCACGGATCAGTTCTTTTTCAGTACCAAAGCCGCATAAAACTCCTACGGTTTGTGCGCCGGCTTTTTTCCCGGCGTGAATGTCCACAGTAGTATCTCCCACCATTAAACAGGCAGATGGAGGAATGTTCATATTCTCTGCCGCCCAGAGAATTGGGTCTGGAAAAGGCTTGGTGTAAGTGCAGGTATGCGCTGAAGCCACTACCTGGAAGAAGGGCGCGAGTCCACACTGCTGAAGGAAACTTTGCGTTGCCTGTTCGTCTCTGGCGCTGACAATGGCAAGAGGATAGCGGCGTGCCAGCAAATGCATGGCTCGATCCACCCCTGAAATTAATTTGAAATTAGGAGTAGGAGAATGGAATGTGCGTGCTAAAAAATTAAATAACCTCGAGGCTTCATCATCGAGGTGAAGTCGGTCTAGAAAATTGTAGAGCAGGTTTCCTGGGGATTCGATTTCCATAACGAACCAGCGTGCCATCCGATGCAGCCGTTCTGCTCCAAACCAGCCCTTCAGGAATGCCAAACGACGGGACACCAATTCCACCCATTGATCGTCTGTATCACTGAGTGTTCCATCAATATCAAAGCAAATGGCTTGAATCCGGGTAATGTCGAGAGCCACTAGAGGTTTTCCTTCAGGTCATCTTCTTTTGGAATGGTGGAAAGAAATTTCTGTTTCAAGAGAGAAATGGGTTGAAATTCTCCCTGCTCATTGAGAAAATACCATCTCTCCCAACCATTCGTTGGTCGCCCGCAAGTTTTTTCTGCAGCCGCATGGATAGATCCACTCCAGCCATTCATTGAAAGATGTCCATTGGACAGAACCATGGCTTGGATATTCGGGTTTCGGTCAAAATAAAGAATGTCACCGGGTTGAATCAGGTGATGCTCTACCAGCGTTCCAAAGGGGAGTCGGTTTTTCCGAGAACGAACGGGTAAGGATAGCGCATCCGGTGGGGCTGGATTGATCCTGGCAATCCTATCCAGTGCTGGTTGTATGTACTGTGATTCCTGCTCAATTCCAATCCAGTTCCTGCCCAGGCGTTGCGCCACGGCTCCGGTCGTGCCTGTACCAAAAAACGGATCGAGGATCACATCCCCGGGACGAGTGGTTGCCAGAATAATTCGATACAACAAGGCTTCGGGTTTCTGGGTAGAATGGACTTTCTTCCCATTGATGCGGATTCTCTCGGAGCCGGAGCAAATGGGAAGATACCAATCGGATCTCATCTGCAGGTCATCGTTGAGGGCTTTCATGGCGTGATGATTGAAAATGTAATTGGCATGCCTGGACTTTACCGCCCAGATCAGTGTTTCGTGGGCATTGGTGAATCGTACCCCTCTAAAATTGGGCATGGGATTGGTTTTTATCCAGATGATATCGTTCAAAATCCAGAAGCCCAAATCCTGTAAAATAGTGCCAATGCGAAAAATGTTGTGGTATGTACCGATCACCCACAGAGCCCCGTCATCTTTAAGCACACGCTGGCATTCCTTCAGCCATGCTCGTGAAAATTCGTCATATTCTGAAAAACTGGAAAATTGATCCCAGGCATCATTCACGGCGTCCACCCGGGAACGATCTGGACGATACAAATCTTGCTGGAGTTGAAGATTGTAGGGCGGGTCAGCGAAAATTAAATCAATAGAGCGTTCAGGGAGTTTGGGAAGAATCTCCCGGCAATCTCCCTGAAGAATTTGATTAAGCGGTAAAGTGGAATTTAATGCGCACATGGACTTAATGTATTTTACATGATTCGTTAAACTCATGAAACTTACCCGAGAAATGCAGATATTCTTGGAAGTGAGGTGCTCATGAACAATATCCATCCTGGGGCATTGGTAGCATTTCGAAACGAACCCGCCAGAGTTGTCCGGATAGGAGAACGTTGGGAAATAGAATTATCGAATGGAGAGGTATTTCGTGTGCGCCCAAAGGATGTGGTGATCATCCATCCCGGACCGATTCAGGATTTGAAGGACCTCCAACCTGTTTCTGGTGATTTGCAGGGCGCTTGGAACATACTGAAAGGAATGACCACAACCCTGTCTGAGTTGTCGGAACTGGCGTTTGGCGCCTATACTCCTCAAACGGCATGGGAAGTATGGAAGGCGGTGCTACAGGGCTATTTATTCAGAGGCACACCTGAGGCAATCCAGGTTTTATCGGAAGAAGAAGTAAGGGAAAAAGAGGAACAGGAGAGGGCGAAGCAAAAATTGGAAGAAGAATGGCAGGCGTTCCTTAATCGAATTCGTCATAAGCAATGGGTTGAACAGGATATTCGCTATCTCAAAGAGATTGAACAATTTGCAAATGGATTGTCTAAACGTTCAAAGGCGTTGCAGGAATTGAAAATTGCCGAGACTCCTGAAAATGCTCATCAACTTCTGCTCGAGATTGGCTACTGGACAGAGACCCACAACCCGCATCCCCGTCGGTTTCAGGTCTCCCTTCAAGTACCGGTTTACACGCTTCCATCCCTTCCGGATGAGCCGCGAATGGATCTGACCCATCTTGCCGCATACGCTATAGACGATGAAGGAAGCGAGGTGCCAGATGATGCGATCAGTCTGGAAGAGGGGAGGATTTGGGTCCACATTGCCGACCCTGCGGCATTGATTCTTCCCGATACTCCACCCGATCTGGAAGCCCGCCAGCGCATCGAGTCTTTGCATCTTCCTGAAGGCACCATCCACATGCTTTCAGACGACGCCATCTCGAAATTCGGTTTAGGAAAACAGGAAATTTCACCAGCGCTTTCCATTGGAATTGAATTGTCGAATTCTGGGGAAATTCATAAGGTTGAAATAATTCCTTCATGGGTGCGGGTTACGCGATTGACATATCAATCGGCAGAAATATTGATGGATTCATCGGTATTAGCAAAAATGGAGAATATCCTGTCACAACACCGCGAAGCCCGACAGAGCCGAGGCGCTATTGACCTGGATTTGCCAGAAGTGAAGATCAAAGTCGATGCGTCACATCGGGTCAGCATTTCTCCCATTTTATCCTTGCGGAGTCGCAGAATGGTAGAAGAAGCCATGATCCTGGCTGGATCAGCGCTGGCACAATGGTGTCTGGCAAGGCAAATTCCGGTCCCTTATAGCGTGCAGGAGTCGCCTGAACAGCGGGTTTCAGGGAATACACTGGCTGACATGTACGCCATGCGCCGGTGGATGCGGCGAAGCCAGTACCGAATATCTCCCGGCGAACATGCTGGATTGGGATTGAGTGCTTATGTACAGGGAACAAGCCCTTTGCGGCGCTACCTGGATCTGGTGGTTCATCAGCAAATTCGCCGTTCCCTACGGGGAGAACCCATATTATCTGAGCAGGAAATTCTTGAACGGATTGGTGAAGCAGAGGCTCTTTTACCCGCTCTTCGACAGGCTGAGGTTCTATCCGAAAAGCACTGGGCTCTGGTGTATTTACTGCAACATCCCGAGTGGAAGGGAGAGGCTCATGTTGTCGATTACCGCTCATCCGGAACGGTCGTGCTGATCCCTGAACTGGGTTGGGAATCTGTACTTCCAAGTTTTTCTGGGCTGGAGAAAAATCAGATCCTGCAAGTTCAATACGCGGAAGTCAATTTACCTCAACTGGAGGCTTCTTTCAGGGTTTTAATTTGAAATTTTCATTTTTTATATGCGTAAATTTTTTCATGAACATGATATAATAAGAATACCCAACACTGAACAATCAAGGGGGCTGTATGTCCTGGAAAAGAGTAATTGTTTTTCTGGCTGTTTCCATTCTATTTGTCATCTTTTGGGGGTTGAGTCTACCGCAACATTCCAGTGCGCAAACTGTTCCGACCTTAGCCCCTACGACAGTGGCTCCTCCTCCGCCAGAGCCAATGCCAACCCCAAAAGGGAAAGGCGCTCCACTTTACTGTGTCAAAGCACCATTGAGTAAAGAGGTGGAAGTTACTTTATCGCTCTTACGATTTCCTGAAAAGAGCGGCAAGGATATCTGGGGCGGGGTGATTAATCCTCCTGGAACCGCATGCGAGGAAGCCATAGAGTTAATTTGCAAGGTTCCGGTTCGGTATTTGCCAAATCGCCCGCAGTTAAATTACTGGCGAGAGGGTATTGAGGTTCGCCAGTACGTGAAAGGTCTTGTGGACGATACCCAGTCATGCCGACAAAAACAGGTGTACTTTGAATTAACCTGGTATGAGCGCTGGATTCACGATAACATGCCCGAGCGTTTTGGTATGTTCTGGTACAATCCAGAGAAGAAGGAATGGCAACCCTGTGAAGATTTGACCTTTGAGCCAGAAGAAGGCAAATATGGGCGTGTTTCCTGTTCAACACTGGAATGGGGATACTTTACTCTGGGGTGGAAACCTCAGAAGCCGAAGTAATTTGTTTTGAATCCCACACACGGGGTGATCGCTGGTCACCCCGTTGTTTTATCTCAAAATAAAGTTTCCTTCAATGAAGCGATTTTCCTTTTCTTTCTTCATCAGTTTTTTGCTGGGAATTGCCCTGTATGTTCCTCTTCTGCCGATGCGCTTCACCTGGGAAAATCAAGGAGGAGATGCAGGAGATTTCTTGACCGCCATTTTGACCAATGGTGTCCCCCATCCTGGAGGTTACCCCCTTTATCTGCTGCTCGGAGAACTTTTCCAGAATCTTCCTGTTCCCAATCCATACTGGAAGGGGGCTTTTTTCTCAGCCTTCTGCATGGCGATTTCAGCGGGTCTTCTTGCTCTTTGGGTAGAAAAGGTCCTTCTAAAGGAAAAACCCCTGGCGACCTTTATTGGGGTGTTTTCAGCTTTTCTCTGGCTTTCCACCTCGCTGGTTTGGTCTCAGGCGTTGATTGTGGAAGTGCATGGTCTTCATGCTTTGATTGTCATGGTTTGGGTATGGTGGATCAGTGCTTTATTGGGTGAGGCTCCAGTATCCTTGCGGGCGTTGAGTTTACTTAGCGGGATGGCTGGTTTGGGTGTCGGCAATCACCTGTCCATAGGGTTGTTGTTGCCAGTAGTGATTTGGGCTTTTTTCTGTTTCTGGAGAAGAACCTCGTTCAAGGAAGTAGGCGTTCAGGTTGTTCTGTTTGGTTTGGGGCTCTTGATTTATGGAGCCTTACCCTTAAGAGCGCGAGCAAATCCACCCGTAAATTGGGGCGGAGCAAGTGACTGGGAGGGATTCTGGTGGTTGGTGAGTGGAAAACTCTACCAGGGGATGCTTTTTGACGTGAATTTCAACCAATTGGTCAGCCGTTTCTCTGCTTTTTCCAGACTGTGGCTGAACGACTTTCGAACAGGGGGTGTCATTCTGGCTCTTCTTGGCTTCGTGAACATCACCTCCCGTCGAGTGGGGAAGGTCTTGTTATGGATTTTCCTTGCCTTTGTTCTTTTCTCTTTTGGGTATGCCGCAGAAGATTCGCAGGTTTACTTAATTCCTTCATGGATTGTGTTAAGCATCTGGATGGCAGTTGGAATTGTGGAGGTCAAAGATTGGAGGTGGAAAGCATTTCCCATCGGTTGGGCGCTTTTAGGGCTCTTTTTCCTGTGGAGTGTATGGAGTTTGTCCCAGTTTGCCCGTCAGGTAGATGTGCGCGGAAAAGAGGATGCGGCTCTTTTTGCAGAGCAGGCATTACAGTCACTGCCTGTGGATGCCTTAGTAGTGACGTTGAAGGATCAGGATACTTTTCCTCTCTGGTATTATCATTTTGGATTGTCCTATCGTCCGGACTTAAGGCTCATCGTATTACCGCTTACTCCCTATACATGGTATCGCCGATCACTTCAGAAAGCCTATCCAGATTTACAGTATCCTCCAGATGATGTTGAAGGAATTTCCTGGGGGGAACTTTTGCTGGAACTGAATGCGGAGCGCCCCATTTGTCGCACAAGTGTTGAGACTCAGCCAGTGATTCACGTGTCCTATGCATGTCGAGAGAACTGAGTGGAAACTTTCGATACAAGGGATGATCAACCTCCTGATCAGGGGAGGTATTGCGGGCATTTTGATCTATTTCATTTTTCGGAATGTAGACTGGCAATCTGTGGTTCATGTACCTGGGGGAATTGAATGGGAGTGGATGATTCTGGCGGTTTTCAGCATTATCCTGACGCTGGGGTTAAAAATAATGCGATGGGGCGCTTTAATAAACTTTGTTGAGGGAACAAAAAATCCACCCCCTTTACGAACACTGATGACCCCATTTTTAATGGGGCAGGCGGTAAACATCATCCTTCCATTTCGAGGGGGGGAAGTAGCCCGGTTTTCCTGGTTGGGATGGAAAGATAAGAGCCTGTTGATTTCAGGTGCCTTGAGCATCGTAATAGAAAAATGGCTGGATTTTTTCATTCTTTCACTACTGTTTTTTACCCTTGCCCCGTTAATTTCTGAGTGGATTTCCGTCCCCCCGTTTCTCTACTGGGGAATGGTTGGGATTCTGCTGGTGATTCTGGGGGTTGTGGTTTGGGCAGTTCGCCGCTTCAAAATAGAGACTCTCCCTTTTATTCCACAAAAATTCCGACAGGTACTGGGAAATGAAATTATCCACATGGAGTTTTCTCTAAAGAATCGGCTAGCCAGCGGATTCGTTTCCATAGCCCTCAGTCTTCTGATCTGGGGAAATATGATCCTGACCAATCTCCTTCTGATGCTGGCGCTGTCTTTCCCTCTTAACCTGAGCATGGCAGTGGTCATTCTGGTTTTTATTTATGTGGCGTTGATCCCTGCTCTGATTCCCGGAAATCTGGGACCGTTCCATGGGGCAGTGGTTTTAGGAATGTCTCTGTTTCAAGTCCCACTTTCCCACAGCCTTTCTTATGCCATTGCGCTCCATGGCATTGTGACGATATTACCCTTGCTTTTTTCCGGTATTGCAATCCTCTTTGAAAAATGGGGGAATTCATGAAAGCCACAGTTATTATTCCGGCAAGAAATGCAAGTGACACAATCTCCGCTTGTCTTCTGGCAGTGACTCAGCAAAATGAAATGAGATTGGAAGAAGATTACGAAATCATCGTTGTGGATGATGGCTCTACAGATGACACAGCCCGGATTGCCCAATCGTTTGAAGGGGTGAAAGTGATCTCCCAACCCAACGCCGGTCCTGCCGCAGCAAGGAATCGAGGAGCCCGAGAAGCCCGGGGAGAAATTTTAGTCTTCACGGATTCGGATTGTGTTCCCGATTCAAACTGGTTAAAAACCATTCTGAACCGCTTTGCCGATCCACAGGTTGTGGGGGTGAAGGGAGTTTACTCAACCGGTAGTCAGTTGCCGGTTTCAAGATTTGTTCAAATGGAATATGAATACAAATATGAAAGAATGAAGCGATTGGAATCAATAGACTTCATTGACACGTATTCTGCGGCTTACCGTCGAAATGTATTTTTAGAGAATGGGGGGTTTGATCCCATTTTTCCGGTTCCTTCGGTTGAGGATCAAGAATTTTCTTTTCGTCTGGCAAGGAAGGGATACCGTCTGGTATTTGAGCCCGCAGCCAAAGTTTCGCATAGACATGATAAGTCCATCCGGGAATATTTCGTTCGGAAATTCTGGATTGGATACTGGAAAGCCGTGATGATCAACTGGCTTCCCGAGAAGGCTTTTCACGACTCTCACACGCTTCCATCCCAACGCTGGCAAATCATTTTTCTGGGGTTGTTGTTAATAAGCATTCCATGGACTTTCTTTGCTCCGATGGTGAAATGGGTAACTTTTCTGGCTTTGGGGTTATTCTGGTATACGGCGGTGCCGTTCTGGGTGTTCCTTGCGAAAAAAGAATGGCAATTATTTCCATACAGTGTGGTATTGATTCCTGTTCGTGCATTCGCTCAATTGACGGGAATTCTCTGGGGGATATTAAAAAAGCCACAAGGCATTCCGAAAAAAGGATTGAGCGCAACGGATCGTCTGGTTAAACGGGTTGTAGATGTGCTGGGGGCAATTCTTGGTTTGGGGGTTTCTATTCCCATCCTTTTCTTCAGTGCAATGGCAATTAAGTTGGATAGTCCTGGTCCAGTGTTTTTTATTCAATGGCGGGCGGGAGAAAATGGGAAACCTTTCCGCATGGTGAAATTGCGAACCATGGTGATGAACGCAGAACACTACCGGAAGGACCTGGAGCCACTTTGTCCAAACGGAGCATTGGCATTTAAGTTAATGGACGATCCGCGGGTAACTCGGGCAGGGCGTTTCTTAAGACGATGGAGCATTGATGAACTCCCTCAATTCTGGAATGTGTTGAAGGGAGAAATGAGTTTAGTTGGTCCCCGCCCGGAGGAATTATCTGTGGTCCTTCAATATTCGGATCAGGAGCGTCAGCGCCTGATTGTAAAACCGGGAATGACCGGTCCCATGCAGGTTTCAGGCAGGGCGGATCTGGATATTTCCATGCGTTTAAGATTGGAGTTGGACTACATTGAACATTACTCTCTGTGGAGAGATTTTGTGCTTCTGGCTCGAACCATCCCCGCAGTCATTTTGGGAAAAGGGGCTTATTAAGCAAAAACAGCGGGAGGCCGCTGTTTTTGACAAGAAAATTCTACAAAGGTTTATGGATAAGTGTTATTCCAAAACCAGTTGTAGGCATAATAACCGGACTTGCTGGATTGCAGGCGAATGGCAATCCGGCTTTTCCCTCGCATGCTTTCTGGAATGGTGAAGGTAAGGGTCAATGTGCCGCCCGAACCACTGGAGATGGTATCCACCTTGACCCCGTTGATTCCCAGTGTCCCATAGGAATTCATCAGCACGTCAAAAGTATCATTTTGGGGGAAGTTGCTGGTGACTATGGTTACTGAAGTGTCTCGCACTACACTTTGAATTCTGAAGGTGGGAATGACTCCGGGTGGGAGGGATGGAACCGGGCTTTCCGAAGGTGCCGGGCTGGGAGGAGCAGAAACTTCAGAGGTGGAGTTGTTCCAGAACCAGTTATAGGCGTAATAGCCTGAGGTAGGAGATTGAAGCCGAATAGCGATTTTGGTTTGTCCGCGTAAGGCTTCGGGAATATTGAAGGTGAAGGTCAGTGTCCCTCCTGAACCCGAACTGACCTGATCCACTTTGATCCCGCCAATTCCCAAAGTCCCGTAGTAGTTCATCAGAACGTCAAAGGTATCGCTTGCCGGGAAATTGGCGGTTTCAATGGTGACCGTTTTATCACGTTCCACGGCAATGATCTTGAAAGTGGGAATGACAAACGGTTTGGAGGGGACCGCTCCTGTTCCACTGGTAGGCTTGTTCCAGAACCAGTTATAAGAGTAATAACCGGTTTTGCTCTGTAAGCGGATTGCGATTCGGGCGGCGTCCTTCAGAAAGGCGGGAATATTGAAGGTCCATGACAGCACACCGCCTGAACCTGAATTGACCGTCGCGACCTTCTCGCCGCCAATTCCTAATGTGCCGTAATAGTTCATCAGTACGTCGAAATCGGTATTTCGAGGGAAATTGGCAGTGCGGATGGTCACACTTTCACCTGGAACGACCGATACAATGAAGATCAGAGGAATAGGGAAGGCAGGTGGTGGAGCGACCCGAGTGGGAGTGGGAGTATCTGGTGGCTCTCGCGTGGGGGTAATCGTTGGCAGGGTGCTTTGACCCTGAGAGGCTCCCTGGGTGGGTGTCCAGGTGCCGCCGATCAAAGCGAAAGTCAGCACCAGCGCAGATAAGATCAGAACAACGAACTTTTTTCCGGTAGACATGGTTTCATCCCTTTCCGATCAGGGCAAACATCCTTCTTCTGGTAACAGGGGTGCCATGTAATTGATGAATGTTTGTCCGACCAAAGTGAGTTGGGGTGGATTGGTATCCGGGTCGTATAAAGACCCGCCGAACCAGTATCGGTGTTCATTAAGACTGTACCAGAACCAGCGTTGCACCAGCCGATTTCCATCGGAGGGTAGTCCGGTTGTCGAACTGGTGGCTGTCCGCAGAAAGTCGAAGGTATTCACCATATACTGTGCTGTGACAGAGTCAGGTAAGGTGGTCAGATTATCCTCTGGTCTGGTAATAGGGGGTAAAAGGCTCCCGTATTCGGTAATCCATAATGGTTTATTCCTGAGGCCGTTGTTAAGCATCCACTGGCGCATGTTCTGGACACGGGCTTTAAAGCGGTTGATGTCGTAGGTTTGTGCTGGTGAGAGCGCTTCTGGGAGGATTTTGGTTTTACAGGTACCATCCGGATTTGTGGTCAAACAGTATAAATAGGGATCGCTGTAATCCTTGGGAACCCCGGTTCCCCATTTATTATCAATAATACCATCATCGTTGTGATCTTCGTCTTCGTTGAGAATAAATGCATGGATGCTGACAAAATCGATCAATCCATGGGCAGTGGATACATTGCCGCTATCCTGAATCAGTCTTGCCAGCGCCATTTCCAGATAGCGAAAGCGCACTGCTGTAGGTTGAACGACACTGCCAAATCCCAGTTTTGCGCTGGGATCCGCCTGACGAATGGCGCTGGCGATGACATAGTAGCGATGACCATACTGGTTGGCAGTCACGTTGTCTTGATAGATTCCATGTCCTTCGTAGGTGGTATCTGGTTCGTTGCCAATCTGCCAGTAACTGCCGGGATAGGCTCTTGCAAGACTGGCAGCGTTTTGGGCGGCTTCCGTGTCGTTGAAGGGGTCTCTCACATTGATGACTCTGAGAAAAGTAACATCTCCCGGGAGGGCACGATCCGGGCTGCTCGTCCAATCTACAAAACCGCCGACTTTAAATGAGGTGAGCGAGACATTGTACCCCCCATTTTCGGGAATCGCTGCAATGCCAAATCGGCAGGAGGTCGTTGCTGCCCGGCGAATCAAAGGTAAATACAAAGAGGTACTGGTCTGGGCTTGGGAAGGTGTTGCCTGAGTTGTTCCCAAGAGGATCAGAATTAAGCCCAGGGTCAGGAGTGAATTCGAAATTGTTTTTTTCATGGTTTATCCCCCGTTTCAAAAAGTGATTATTTTTGAGAAATCTGAGATTTTCTCTGGCGAGTGTAAATAACAGCAATCACCGCGCCACCTCCAATGACCAGGATGCCGCAAATGAGCAGGTATAAGGATTTCAACCACTGGGTTGCAGAAAGCATACCAGAAGTCCCCGCGGTACCGGGTAAGGCTGTTTCTGTGTTTGGTAAAGGCTTCACGGATTGTGGTGAGGCAGGGGTTTTCTCTACTATAACTGTAGGGACAGGGGTTAAGTCGGATGAGGATGGGATTTCTCCTGTGCCGGGTTGTATCGGGGTTCCCATCTGAGGGGATGGGTTGGCCGTAACCACGGTAGGGGGAAGGGTTCTTTGTGTGGGGAGAGATGTTTGAACAGGTGTAGAATCTACACTGACGGGGGAAGGTGTAGCGGAAGGTGCTGCTGTCGGTACGGTTTGCGTCAAAGAACCGGCTGAAGTAGAATGATAAAGAAAAAATAAACCCAGGGCGGCTAATATAATACTTAAGATGAGAGGATGACTTCCCTTTGTCCCCATATTTGCTCCTGTGTGGTGAACCATGATAATTCATTATAGCAACAAACCTTCGTTATCGAACATTTCGAAATCAATACAAAATTCACAAGAGCCAAGGCGAAAGCGCTTGCGTAGATGGCTTTCGATAGGGATTGTTTCTGGTTTAATTCTCTGGATTGCCATTCTGACCTGGCATACCATTGGACTGGTTGGGGTATTTCATCAGGCAAGACAACTGCGTTCTTCTCGTGAATCTCTTCTTCAGGAAATGACGCAACTGGTTCACCAGACAAGGATTCATACAGAGGGTATTTACTGGGCAGTATTACCAGTCCTTCCCATGATCGATGGTTTGCAATGGATTCCCGGTTGGGGAAACACCTTATCTCAGGTTGAGCCCGTAATCTTGTATGGGGTAGCACTCTCTCGAGGCGCGGATGAAGTTGTCATCGAGATACAACCCTATTTGCAATCGCTTGAAGAAAGCGAGTCGGCATTGGCATGGCTTGCCTACCTCGCAAACTCCCTGAATCAAAGTGGGACTTCACTGTCAAGGGCTGAAAAATGGTTTACCGAAGCCGCTGCGATTCGGCAGGGAATCCATCCTGAGTGGTTTCCAGAAAGATTAAGGCAACTGTGGATTGAATTTGAGCCCCTGTTCTCTATAGCAGAAAAAGGGACGGATATGCTTCCAGCCATACCAGCATTACTGGGCAGTGATTCCCCTCGTCGGTTTCTGGTATTGGCGCAGAATAACGAAGAAATCCGTGCCACAGGTGGCTTTATTTCCGGCATTGGGAGATTGGAAATCGAACACGGGAAAATCCTCCGTTTTGATATTCAGGATTCTTATGCAGTGGATAATCCGAATGTAACCTACCCGCCTCCTCCTGAACCGATGGCAATTTACATGAAAGCTGGCTACTGGATGCCTCGGGACGCCAACTGGTCGCCAGATTTCCCCACTTCCGCACGCAAGGCGCTTGAACTGTATTCCCTTTCTACGGGAGAGAGGATGGATGGGGTGATTGCTTTCGATCAGGTGTTTATCGTGCATTTGTTGGAAAGTATTGGACCCATCCAGTTACCACCTTCCCAGGAGACGGTCGATTCCCACAATGTCAAGCAATGGATGGTCGAGGCTTGGGCGCCGGACAATGGGAAAACCGATGAAGTGTGGTGGGGAAAACGCAAGGAGTTCATGGGGCAGTTAGCCAGAGCCATTCAACAAAAATTAACCCATTCCGAAGATTTTCAAACGCTATTGAAAGTTGGGCAGGTAATATTAAGTGATATTCCCTCCGGTCATTTCATGATTTTTCTGGAAGATAGCAACGCACAACAAGTGCTTCAATCGGCAGGGCTCGATAGCGGTGTGCATTTGGAAAAGGGGGATTTTTTGATGCTGGTGGACACCAATATCGGCTTCAACAAAGCCGATGCTCTGATAGATCGTTCGTTGTTATATACGGTGGATCTTACCAGCCTTGAAAACCCGATTGCCACCCTCCAGGTGCGTTATCAAAACAACGCTCCGCCCGGGATTCCCTGCCGGCATCGGGCTGAATACGGTGATACATACGAGTCCTTAAGGCAACGCTGTTACTGGAATTACTGGCGTGTTATCTCTCCCGCCGGCAGTCAGATGCTGTCCTCACAGGTTCCTGCAATTTCGGGGGATCAGTTGCTTACCGGCGAGCCTTATCCCGGATCAGTCACGAATCGTCCTGGAGAGGGTGGATGGGCGGAATTTTCCGGGTTGATTCTGGTGCCGGTGGCTTCTCATGCCGACTTTGTTTTATCGTGGCAAATTCCTCCCTCAGTGATAGAATTCGAGGAGGATGAAAAGCGCTATATGCTGAGAATTCAAAAACAGCCTGGGATTGTCTCTTTGCCCGTGAAAATCGTGGTGCGTTTTCAAGATACTGTTCAGGTTTCTCCAGAGGAAACCGGCTGGCAGAAAACAGAGGGAAAGAACGAATGGGTATGGCAAGGGCAAATTGATCGTTCTGTGGAAATATCCTTAAAGTTTAGATGAAAACAGACCATGCCGAAAAAGTGGTACGCCATTCAAAGTAAACCAAATAAAGAACAGGCGTTATATGAACAGTTCCTCAGCCGGGGGATTGAGGCGTTTTATCCTCAAATCCGGGTCAACCCGGTGAACCCCAGAGCAAGAAAGGTGCGCCCCTACTTTCCGGGATACCTTTTTGTGCATTTAGATCTGGAGCAGGTGGGATTGTCTGCGATTCACTGGATACCCTTTGCGCGAGGTGTAGTTTCATTTTCGAATGAACCCGCCTCAGTGCCGGATAACCTGATCGAAGCCATTCGCAGGCGTGTAGACGAGGTCAACCGTGCTGGGGGTGAAATATTTGAGTCCCTGAAACATGGGGAAGCCGTTGTCATTCAGGATGGTCCCTTTGCTGGATATGAAGCCATTTTCGATGTACGCTTGCCCGGCAAAGAGCGTGTTAGAGTTTTGGTTCAACTCTTAAGCCAGCGATATGTTCCAGTCGAGTTACAGGTTGGTTCCTTGAAGCCTTTACGATCCAAGAAGTTAGGAAAAACCTCACCCCCTGTAAAGTGACAAATGCTATCTGATTTATGGTATACTTCACCTCGTTTCTGTGAATTTTTTCACAGATTGGACGACAGGTTCAATTTCTCACCTTTTATTAATCCTTTTGTGACAGAATTAGAGAGAATTGGGAAAAGGTTTTCATCAGGAGGAACTTCATGGATCTGGTGCATCAGCCTCAAGTGGAACAGCCTGTGAGCGTTCAACGGACTTCCCCCAACAAGATCAAATTCCTGATTGGCGGTTTGTTGATAATTGCGGCTGTAATCTACCTTATTGTTTCTTCCGCAACCGCCAATGCACAATATTTCATGACGGTAGAAGAAATTCAGCAACGCGGTAGTGCCGTTTTAGGACGTGAATTAAGGGTCTCCGGCGCGGTGATCGGTGATTCAATCCAGTACGATCCCCAAACTTTGCGGTTAGAATTTGTGGTGGCTCATACGCCGGGTTCGCAAAAAGAAGTAGATGCTCAGGGGGGGATGGCGGCGGTACTGCATGCAGCAGTCATGGATCCCACTCGCCCCCGTTTGAAGGTTGTCTATAACGGGGTAAAACCTGATTTGCTCCGCAACGAAGCGCAGGCAATTATGACCGGACATCTGGGGGAAGATGGCGTTTTCTATGCAGAAGAACTTTTGCTGAAATGCCCCACCCGTTATGAGGAAGCCTTGCCGGAACAGGCTGAAAATTCAGGGAACGGAAATTAAACTCATTGGGATGAACTTCTAATCTTTTCGTTATTGACAAATTTTGGTGAGACATTTCTCGCCAAAATTTGTGTCTATTAGGAGAAAAGAAAAAATGGTTGCCAATATTGGTCTTGGTTTTCTGGTGCTTGTATTCCTGGTTTCTCTGTACGGCATCATTGCCAGCATCGTGGGTTTGCGCAAGCAGTCCTTTGCCTGGGTGGAAAGTGCCCGTCTGGCAATGTTGCTGACCTTCCCTTTAATCTCGGGTGTGGTGGTTTCTTTACTCATTTTGTTATTGACCAATCGGTATGAATACAGTTTTGTATATGGCGTGACCAGCCGCTCAATGCCGCTTTATTTGAAAATCACTGCATTATGGGGAGGGCAAGCCGGTTCTCTGATCTTCTGGTCATGGTTGCTTGCCGCGTTTACCACGGCTGTGACTTTGAGGAAGTGGGATCGAGATCGCGAGTTTCTGCCTTGGGTCATCCTTACGGGGCTGATAACCCTGACGTTTTTCTTAAGCCTTTCCATTTTCTTTGAAAACCCCTTCAACCGTTTCTGGGGGACGCCTACCGGCGAAGTGGAGGCAATTTTCCAGCCTGCCGGTTCAATCCCCTTAATTCCTCAGGACGGACGCGGCTTGAACCCACTTTTACGTCATCCCGGCATGATCATTCATCCCCCCATGTTGTATCTCGGCTTTGTTTCGTTTGTCGTGCCCTATGCTTTTGCCATTGCCGCCCTGGTCACTGGTCGAACGGATGATCGCTGGATCCGCATCACCCGCCGCTGGACGCTGGTGGCGTGGTTATTCCTCTCCATGGGGCTGGTTTTAGGTGGGCGTTGGGCATACGATGTCCTCGGTTGGGGAGGTTACTGGGGCTGGGATCCGGTTGAAATTGCCGCTTTTATGCCCTGGCTTACGGGGACTGCATTTCTCCATTCTGTGATGATTCAGGAAAAACGCGGCATGTTCAAACGCTGGAACATGATTTTGATTATTGTTACCTATGCGTTGGTCATCTTCGGCACATTTCTGACGCGCTCAGGTGTGCTTTCTTCGGTACATGCCTTTGCTCAGAGTGCCATTGGTCCCATGTTCTTTGTTTTTATTGGTGTCACCTTCATTGTTTCCCTGTCCCTTTTGCTGTATCGCTGGGCAGATCTCTCGGATGAAGGAGTTTTATATTCACTCCTTTCTCGAGAGTCGTTATTCCTGCTCAATAATCTGCTCTTCATGGGAATCCTGATTGTGTGCTTTTCGGGGGTGATTTTCCCGTTGGTGTCCGAACTCCTCACAGGACAAAAGGTTACGGTGGGTCCCCCCTTCTATGAACGGGCAACCGGTCCTTTATTTGCCGGACTGCTTTTATTGATGGGCATTGCGCCTCTATCTGCATGGGGGCATTCTACCGTCAAGACGCTGGGAAAAGCCTTGTGGAAGCCAGCGCTGGTTTCCATCCTGGCGATTCCGCTGGTTCTCTGGTTTGGGGTGCGCAACGGTTGGGCAATTCTGGCGTTCTGGCTGGTGGCTTTTACTTCCAGCGTGACTTTGTATGAGTACGGACGCGCTGTCATTGCCCGTGCAAAGCGAACTGGCGAAACCCTTTGGGTCTCCCTGTGGCGATTAGCACAAAAAAACCGTCGCCGATATGGAGGTTATACCATTCACCTTGGTATTGTGCTGATGGCATTGGGTGTGGTAGGCATCGAGATGTTCCAGACCGAAACTCAGGCAACGTTG
>FWWL01000065.1_pt1 | contig 57162 bp, 57 predicted proteins | sample 2228331 | NCBI WGS metagenome assembly FWWL01 (sample SAMEA103939775, study PRJEB20133) | metagenome
CAACCGGAAGGAGATACATCCCCGCAAAAACCATAATCGATAGAAAAAGCACAGAGGCTTCCCATCACTTATGGGACAGCCCCTTTTCGCATAGCGATGATACACTGAATTAGAGCTTGACACCGCTTACATACAGATATTATGATGTAGGAGAAACGTTTTAGCAGAACGTTTCAGCATAACGTTTCAGCAGACGGAATAGCCTACTAGGAGCGGGAATAAATGTCCAGTATTAAAGAAATTGCAAAGCTAGCGGAAGTTTCTATAAGCACGGCGTCCATCGTTGTAAACGGGAAGGGAGAACAGTACCGTATATCAACTCAAACGCAACAACGAATTCTTGAAGCTGCACGCGCGTTAAATTACCGCCCCAATATTTCGGCAAGGCGGCTGCGAAGCGAGGGTGAAACGGTATCGCCCGTCCTGGCTTTATTCTGGACGCTGGATACGCGGGCATCTCTAATCGGCCCATTCCTTAAAGGAGTTCAATTGGGGATGAGATCATTGGATTCGGAATATGAGCTGTTAATCCAACCTTATTTAAGCTCCAATATTAAAGATGTGAAAAGTTTGCTGACGGGAACACGGTTTAACGGAGCTATTATTGCAAATGCCTCTGAAGAGGATGAACAGTTTTTAAATGAAGCGCAATTAAACGTACCGATCGTTCTGTACCAGAGGAACTCCGAGAAATACTGTTCGGTGAACGTTGATAATTACCTTACTGGGCAAGAAGTGGCAAAGTTATTTCATTCAAGGAGCCACAGTCGAATAGGCCTCATCAGTCCGGACGTTTCTTCCAGGGCTATTCGTAATCGGAAGGAAGGTTTTCTTGATGCGGTCAAACTGTACGGAATGGAGATTGCTCCAGACCACGTAACCGAAGATGAATTTTCCGAGGATGGAGGATACCAGGCAGCCAAGAGAATGCTCGATTCCACGGTACGCCCGACCGCTATCTTTGTTCTGAGCGATCAAATGGCCGTCGGAGCCTTATTGGCATTAAGAGAGCAAGGAATCGAGGTTCCCCGCGATATTGAAATGGTTGGGCACGATAATTATGAGAATGCGCGTTTTGCGGTACCTCCTCTGACCACGGTTAATTTGCCTGTCGGCGAGATGGCAGCGGCATGCGTCCAATTGCTCACTAGTTTAATCAGGCATGAGATTCAGCCTCCCGTTTCTCAAATGTTTCAGCCGTATTTAGTTGTCAGAGACACGTGCGGGGGATTTCTATCGGGGGAAAAGAGTGTGTTGGAGAATGTAGGAGGGGAAAGCTAAGATAGTGAACCGGATAATTGGAAGCGTCTTCAAGGTGGCATCTCATATCCGATGTTCATAATGAGAATGGCAAGCATCATCCGATGTTATCCATAAATTTATTAAGATTATTTAGGGGGAACAGACTAATGAGTAAAAAAAGACTACAGATTCTAAGCAGTTTGATTATCGTACTATTCCTTGTGGCAGGCTGCGGAAGCAATTCAAACAAAGTAAACAACGATTCCGGGCAGCAATCGCCTTCCGAAACGAAAGCAAGCGAGAGCCCAGGCAAAACCTTTACTTTAAAATTCAGCACGCAGAGCGTTCCTAACGACGCTCATACTAAAGCGCTTGAAGTATTGAAATCCGAGGTTGAGAAGAGCACCAACGGTCAAGTTAAAATCGAAATCCACCATTCGGGATCGCTCTTTAATCAGGATAATGAGGGTAAAGCTTTGCAAAGAGGAAACCTGGAGATGGCCTATACATCCGCTCCTTGGTTGTCGGAGCAGGTCCCTTATCTCTCGATGTTTACCGCAGGATACATGTTTAAAGATTACGACCATATGACGAAGGTGTTAAATGGGGAAATCGGCCAAAAAGTGTTTGACGATGTTGCTGCAGCAACCGGTATACGGCCGCTCGGCGCCTTTTATCTCGGGTCTCGTCAATTAAACTACAAAGATATCGGTAAAGATATCATGAAGCCCGAAGACTTGAAGGGCGTCAAACTCAGAATGCCGAATACGCCATCGTGGCTTTTCCTGGGTAAAGCTCTGGGCGGAAATCCGACTCCCGTGGCCTTCGCCGAATTATATATGGCTCTCAGCTCGGGTACAGTAGATGCTCAAGATAATCCGTTGCCAACGGTTTCAAACGCGAAGTTCTACGAGGTGGCCAAAAACATCAGCTTGACCGGTCATGTTGTCGACTCTGTCTGGCCGACGATCAACGAAGAGGTTTGGAAGGAAATGGGTGCGGATTTGCAAAGCAAAATGCTTGCGGCAGTAGATAAGGCCAAACAATTTTGCGATCAAACGAACATCGATGCCGAAGCAAAACTGGTCGATTTCTTTAAATCCGAAGGAATTAACGTCGTCACTCCGGACGTGAACGCTTTTATCACTCATGTTCAAAAACAGTATCTTGAAGATAAAGAAATGGTCTCTACTTGGGACATGGATCTGTATAAGAAAGTACAAGACATGGGCAAATAGTATGATGTTCGGTCATCCCCCCGACATTGGACGGGGGGATGACGCTTAGATTGGAGGTACTCTATATGGCGATAACACGAAGACTGGGCAAATTTCTGCTTGATTTGTTTGAAATTTATATTCCCGTCATTTCATTCGTGATCATGTTCCTTGCATTTATTTTGCAGATCGTTACGCGTTATTTCTTTAACAATCCCCTCAGTTGGCCCTATGAAGTAAGCGTGATTTCGTTCGTATGGACGGTTGTTCTTGGAGCATGTTATGCCCGAAGGCGCAAAGAAATGGTCGAATTTGCCGTGGTCTACGATATGTTTCCGAAGAGAGTGCAGTATATTCTGGAGATATGCGGAAATGTCATCGTAGCGGCCGGTTTAGGTGCAGCGCTGTATCCCGTATATGACTATATTCAGTTTTTGCAAATCGAGAAATCAACGATATTGCGCGTTCCTTTTAACATCGCTTTTTTTCCGTTCTTGATCATGATGGTCTTGATGATCGTACATTCCCTTCGCGATATTATGGATTCATTACGTCAACTTAGAAAGGGGGAACCGATATGAGCATGGCGATCTGGATTCCGCTGCTCCTGTTTGTCATATGCTTTATAATCCGCATTCCCATCTCCCTCGGAATGATCGCGACCGCCATAGCTTACTTTATTGTGACAGGCAAAGATATGGGGCTGCTGGTAGATAACGTCATGTACAGCCTTTATTCTTCCTATGTTCTCATCGCGGTTCCCTTGTTCGTATTTACCGCGAACGTGATGAACAACGGGGCGATCTCGGATAAAGTGTTTACGTTTGCCAACGCATTAGTCGGGCGCTATAAAGGCGGTCTGGGGCATGTAAACGTAATCAATTCCCTTATTTTTTCCGGAATGACGGGTTCGGCGGTGGCCGATGCTGCAGGCTTGGGGAAAATGGAAATCGAGCACATGAAAAAACACGGCTACAGCGGCGGGTTCAGCAGTGCGATTACAGCCGCCTCGGCGACGGTAGGCCCTATTTTCCCGCCCAGCATTCCGATGATTATCTATTGCATGCTTTCCGGGGCCTCAATTGGCGCGATGTTTGCAGGCGGGGTCATTCCCGGTCTCCTCATTTGTGCTGCCCTCATGCTTTACATTGTGTATATCGCGAAGAAAAGAAACTATCCGGGCGGAGAACGTTTCACGTTAGCGGAATTTCTTCGTTACACGATCGTAGCATTCCCCGCTTTGCTGGCTCCCGTCATCCTGCTCGGGGGGATTTACGGCGGCGTTATGACACCTACAGAAGCGGGAGCCGTTGCGGCTTTCTACGCGTTGCTTATTTCGATCTTCGTTTACCGCGTATTAGGTTTTAAGGCACTCGGTCGGTTGTTACAAGAAACGGTGACAACGGTGGGGAATCTAGGGTTATTGGTAGGGGCGGCTTATGGCATATCCTTTATCGTCGCATCCGAACAAATTCCGGGCATGGTTTCGAATCTCATTCTAGGTATTACCGACAATCCAGCCCTTTTTCTACTGATTATCAACGCTTTATTCCTCTTTCTTGGCATGTTTATGGACACATCCGTCATTATGCTCGTGTTCATTCCGATCGTGATCCCTTTGGTTCAGAACATGGAGATCGATGTGGTGCATTTCGGAGTCATGATCGTGCTCAACATGATGATCGGCTTGTCTACTCCGCCGTTCGGAATGCTTTTGTTTATTACCGCAGGGGTGTCCAGAACACCGCTGAAAGAAGTTATAAAAGAAACGATGCCTATGGTTTATGTAATGATTGTCGTACTCCTTCTGATTGCTTATATCCCAGAAATTGTACTATTCCTTCCAAGGTTATTAGGTATGTAGCTGCTATTCACGAAATTGAGGAGATGGATGATCGCTATGAAGCATTTATACGGCGTAACAACGGCAATGGTAACTCCATTTGATGATAATGGACGGGTGGATTTGAACCGGGTAAAGAACCTCGCGGAGTTTTTAATTTCAAAAGGCGTTCATTGCTTATACCCGTTAGGCACAACTGGAGAAATGCTGAGGCTGTCTGTAGACGAGAGAAAAGCTGTCGCGGAAACCGTCGTTAAGACGGCGGCCAATCGCGTAACGGTATATATACATGTCGGGGCCATGAGGCAGGAGGATACGATCGAGTTAGCCCAGCACGCCGCGAAAATCGGAGCGGATGGTATCGGCGTCGTTACGCCGGCATTCTTCGGGGCAAACGATCGCGAATTAGAGCAGTATTTTGTAACGGTCGGTTCAAGCATCCCAACGGATTTCCCGATGTACCTGTACAATATCCCGCAATGCGCGGCCAACGATTTGAAAACGGAGGTTGCCCAAAGAGTGGCTGACAGATTAAAGAATGTGGTCGGAATCAAATACAGTTATCCGGATTTCTTGAGAACCAACGAATATCTTGAGATTAACGATGGGAACTTCTCCGTCATGCAAGGCAGCGACCGGCTGTTCCTTCCCGCTCTGGCCATGGGCTGCGACGGGACCATATCCGGCATTTCCTGCGTGTATCCCGAACCGTTCGTAGCGGTTTACAACGCTTTTAAAGAAAATGATCTTGAAAAAGCAAGAAAAATGCAAAAAATAGCGATTCAATATTGCGAAGCTTTAAGGAACGGAAGCAACATGGCGTTCTTTAAGAGTGCGCTTAAACTCAGAGGAATTGATGTAGGGCATATGAGGGCGCCCCAATTGGATTTAACGGCGGAGGAGGCGCAAATTCTCCAAACGAAATTAACCGAGCTTAATCAGAACTCACGCCTGATAGTCGCTCAATAGTTCCTAGAAGAACTGCTTTGTCTTCTTAGGTTTTGTACTGCAAGCGATAAATTCTGTTTGTTGTCCGCACTGCTCCATTCGTCCCAAAATCTAATTGATTCTGAATTAGGTTTATACTCCGGTTCTTGAATTCTAATTCTGCTTGGCAGCAAACAAGAATCTCCAATGACGATGGCTTCCCCGACTCCCAGCGTTGGAAACAAGTCTTGAATGCTGCCAAGATTTTCCGGAAGTAAATTGGAGACGGCGCTTTTGTCCACCTGATTGGCAAGCCGATGAGCGACTACGTTATTGCATTGGCTCATAACAGTTGTACTCAGCTCCGATGGGCGTTGACTTACAATCAGTAGGCTTATTCCATATTTTCGTCCTTCTTTTGCAATTCTCTCAAAATGAGCTAAAGCACGTGCTTCGGATGCATCGGCCGCTGCACGATTTGGCAAGTATAAATGAGCCTCATCGCAGATGAGCGCTATAGGACGTCTTTCCGTACGATCCGACCATTGTTGAACTTGAAAAACCAATCGAGCTACTAAGCTGATTACAATAGGCAGTATGTCGGAAGGAACTTCGCTGAAGTCCAATATTTTACAGCCTTTAGAGGTACTTGTATTTGCCTTCATTAGCTTTTCAACTAGATGATCAAGGTAATTTGCAGCAAGTTGTTCTTCTTTTAATGAAAATAGAAATCCATGCCGGCGATCGCTTCGTTTCGCGGATAAACGCGGCAAGAACCGATTGAATTTTCCGTTAAATGGACCATTTACAGGACCATTCTTGCCTTGTACTTTTTCTTCGTTTAACGTTGTTATTTCCGTGATAACATCATCTAAATGATAGGGAACGGGACTGTCTATGGTAAAAGTCTCAAGTTCTCTTAGCATATTGGAAGCAATTAGAGTTTTCCTCTTAGCATCGATGACCGCTTTACTGAATGCCATTGATTGATTAGGGGCGTTCTCATCGCTCCTGTCTAGGATCAGGGCTAACATATCCTCGTAACCGAGAAGCCAATACGGAAGAAATATTACATCGCTCTTAGGGTCTTCTAAATCTCCCGGTCCTGCAATTCTCAATCTCGAGATATGCGGATGGGATGATAAAGGCTCATATTCTCCATGCAGATCAAAAACGAGCATATTAGAGTGTTCAAGCGAGGCGACTTGTTCTATGATTCTTGCGACGGTCCACGATTTACCTGAACCTGTTGACCCTACTACCATAGCATGTCTTTGAAAGAAAGCATTCCCATCCAGAATTGCTCGCGCACCTGATGCCATCGTGTACGATCCCAAAGTTAAAGGGACCTTTGATTTTGCAGTTTCATCGGCAATCAAACCCGTGAACAAAGTTAAATAATCACCTAGAAGTAAAAAACATGCTGCTCCGATCTCAGGAAGATTCTCGACTGCACGAGTAAATAAAGCACGTTCTCTACCGCCGCCAGGTCCCTTTAAAGAACCTAAAGCATTTACCGTAACATCATTATTAATATAATTTTCATATTCCAGTCGTACGACACGTTCAATTCTTCCTACTAATCTAGCATTAGAGTCGGCGGTATGTATGATTACATAGCCATTCACGTTAACCTTTCGAAGTTGTTCTTCGTCGGTTGTTGAAATATTAACGCTATAGCTATCTACCTTGTTCACGAATCCTACAAAATAATCTCGGTCAATATTAAACAGACTTGGGGAATTCCTCATTAGTTTCAACTCCCCATGCTTGATTTAATAGGACTCTCAAGGTCCAATGCTCCGGTTCGTGAGTCGAAAAGGAAACAAATTTATCGCTAATGATTTGACTTCCGGAGTTTTCTTTCTGTATGGCAACGTAATTTTTTATTTTCCGACTCTTAATCAATTCTTTTACGTTATCCGACAATCCCTTTGTCAATATTAACTTAGGAATAGAATCATTACGAAGAGCAGACTCGAAACTGCCTTGAATATGTAAATCATTAAATCCAAATCCTAGTATTACAAGAGCCTTGCTGTTGTCCATTACATGTCTCATTTCCGAAAGTACGTTGTTGTATGGATCTCTGTGCGTCTCTAGGTATTTCCCTATTCCCGGCGTAACGATTGCTGGGGTAATCTGAACCTTAGCCAACATAGGAAGCAGATGGTTTCCAACACCTTGCACTTTCTTTATTTGTCCGTCGGCATATTTAAACCAGCTTAATGACCCGTGAGGTTTATATATTCTTAAGTGAGGATGATGCGTAGTTACGGTTCTTTTCCCCACTCTGCTTATTCGCAGCATTTTATCATTTAGATCGGCAACGGAGAGCGGTAATCCAATTGTCCCTTCATGAAATCCATCCCAAATTCTCCATCCAGACCTAGAAGCAGACCATTCGATCAGATGATCATAGTTAGTTGTTATAACATGAATGACATTATTGTTTGAGTTTTGAAGGTTATTAAAATAACGAATAAAACCGGTTGGATCTAAATGGTTTGAAATATCAAGGATAAGCTTTTGTTCATCGTTTGAGATACAGCACCAAGTTCGTTGTATGACTTCATGAAGAAGCAAATGACTAATTACTTCTCCGGAATCTTGCAACGCTTCTTCAAGTCCCTTTTTATCAACTGTAAGCCGACGTTTAATGTTTTCCCACTCGTTTATATCATTATGGGAAAATCCGTCAGTACAAACGTTCTGGACTAAATAAGAAGAAAGTTGCCTCATACTCGAGATGCCTGCCCCGGCTGAGAGTCCGCTCCCAACAATAAAGACGGGATTCAATTTTATAGCGTTCTCTATGAATTGGGTATATAGCGTATTCACAAATAGTTCTCCTCTAGTTAAAAGGTCAAAATCTTTGTGTTATAACATAATTATGAACCAAAAAAATGATGTTAAAACATCTTGCGGCGGGAACCGTATTCGGTAATCCCATTCTCGCTTCTTATTTATATTGATTTGTGATAGTATAATGAGTTATGACATAAGGGGAAAAATAAACGATTTTAAAATAGGAGACAAAATGACATTTAACGACCTGAATATTGCACCCGCGATTTTAAAAGCTCTAAGCAAAGAGAACTATACTGCGCCAACACCCATACAGGAACAGGCGATCCCAGCCGTGTTGGCCGGCAGAGACTTATTGGGCTGCGCTCAGACTGGAACTGGAAAGACGGCCGCATTTGCCGTGCCGATTATCCAACTATTAAGCCAGCAGCAGAGTAAACCTAATACGCATCGCCGTATTCGCTCATTGATTTTAACGCCGACAAGAGAACTTGCAGTTCAGATTTCCGATAACATTAAAGCGTACGGTCAATATACCGATTTGCGTTGTTCGGCGATCGTTGGCGGCGTTTCGCAACAAGTGCAGGAGCAGCAGCTGGATCGAGGTGCGGATATTATTATTGCAACTCCGGGCAGGCTCATGGATTTAATGAACCAAAATCTTATCCAATTGCAATATGTTCAAGTATTAGTGCTTGATGAAGCGGATCGAATGCTGGACATGGGGTTTATCAATGATGTGAAGAAGATCATCGCAAAGATGCCCAGCAAAAGACAAACCCTTTTCTTCTCGGCCACGATGCCGCCGGAAATATCCAAATTGGTTAAATCGCTGCTGGTTAATCCGGTGAAAGTAGAAATCACTCCGGTATCTTCTACAGTGGATAGGATCAAGCAATCTGTTTATAGGGTAGACAAGGAAAACAAGCAAAATCTATTGAATCACCTTTTACAAGATAAATCCATTGTTTCGGCATTGGTGTTTACCCGTACCAAGCATGGTGCCGACCGCGTTGTTCGCGGACTGACTAAAGTGAATATTTCCGCTCAGGCCATTCATGGAAACAAATCACAGAATGCCCGCCAGGCTGCGTTGAACAATTTCAAGAGTGGCGCAACACGCGTGTTGGTGGCCACGGATATCGCAGCAAGAGGAATTGATATTGATGAACTGTCTCATGTGATCAACTTCAACCTTCCTAATATCCCGGAAACCTACGTTCATCGAATTGGCCGTACTGGCAGAGCGGGACTTAGCGGAATCGCGATCTCCTTTTGCGACAATGAAGAAATTCCGTACCTCAAGGATATTGAGAAATTAATTAAAAAAACGATTCCCCAAGTTAAGGACCATCCCTATCCGATGCAGGGAACTCCGACTGTTAAGCTATCGGTACGCGGGTGATGCGATAATTAGTCAGATTTTCCAAACGGCTGTTGACATTACTACGAATTCGTACTAAACTGAGCATAGAAAAAATTGCTACGAAATCGTACCAAAAGGAGTTGCCGGTATGCAGCAGCTATACGACCTCTTCCTCAAGACCGGCCTGCGTCCGTTCTCCTTCATGTCCGACACGCTGCAACTCGAACAAAATGTGACCCGCTCGGATATGTCAACGCTGCTGATTTTGCTCTTCCGCGGAGATTTGACGATGTCGGAGTTGGCGGCTGAGATGGGGGCGCCTCTAAGTTCAATGACAAGCATCGCTAAGCGGCTTGAACGTAAAGGCTATATCGCCCGGGCTACATCTGTGCAAGACCAGCGGGTTAAGCTCGTCACGCTGACACAGGAAGGACGACTGCTTGCGAAAGAATGGGAGCAAATCATGCTCGCGATGTTGGGCAGGCTGGAGGCGGTGTTTACGCCGGAAGAGATGGAGCAATTCACCACGCTCCTGCTCAAGGCAGCCAGGGTCTTTCAGGACGGGGGACCTGTAAAGTCTCATGAGACAAAGGCCCGTTCGATAAAGATTAGGATAGAGGAATAACCGGTTCGCGCCGGATTCTTTTTTGATCATTTACTACGAAATCGTACTAAAAGGAGCGGATGACATGAGGATCATCATCTATACGGGCAAGGGTGGCGTCGGCAAGACGAGTATAGCGGCGGCGACGGCGGTGAAGATGGCAAAACAGGGTAAACGGACACTTATTCTCAGCACGGATGCGGCGCATAGCTTGGCAGATTCGCTGGCCATGCCCATTGGACCGGATCCGGTCGAGATCAGCGAAAATTTGTGGGGGCAGGAAGTGAACAGCCTCCGGGAGACGGAACGCAATTGGGGAACAGTCCAAGGCTGGCTGACGAAACTGCTCGACAAAGCGCAGCTTAAAGATATCACAACGGAAGAAATGCTGGTGTTCCCCGGAATGGAGGAGCTGTTCAGTTTACTGCAGATCAAGGAACACGCTCAGAGCGGACGATACGACGTGTTGGTGGTGGATTGTGCCCCGACCGGAGAGACGCTGCGGCTGCTCAGCTATCCGAATGTCTTGAATTGGTGGCTGGAGAAAATATTCCCGAATGAGCGCAAGCTGATCAAGCTCGTTCGACCGGTCGCCAAGCTTGTAAATCGCATAGAGCTGCCTTCAGAAGATGTGTTGGACAGTATTGAATTATTTGCGCGCGGCTTGGAGGAAATGCAGCGGATCGTACTGAACCCTGAGATTACGTCGGTGAGGATCGTGCTGAATCCAGAGAAGATGGTGCTTGCCGAATCGAAGCGCTCCTTTACCTATTTGAACTTGTTCGGTTTCAACACTGACGCGGTCATCGTGAACCGGGTACTGCCAGATGAGGCCGGTGAGGGGTTTTTCGCGCATTGGCGAAGCCTTCAGAAGAAGTACGAGGAAGAAATTGTTTTGAACTTCCAACCGTTGCCGATTCTGAAAGCACCCATGATGCCTATAGAAGTTATCGGACTGCCCGCTCTAGAGGAATTGGCGGATATCGTTTACGGAACCCAGGATCCTTCAGCGATATTTTACCGTGGTAGAACTGAAGTCATTCGGGAGGATGACGGGGAAATGCTGCTGGAGCTTATGATTCCTTTTGTCGACAAGGCCGAACTGAATTTAACGCAGACAGGCGACGAATTGACGGTAGATGCGGGCGCCTACAAACGGAAGGTCATTCTACCAAGAACATTAATGGGTCGGCAAGTTGCAGGTGCGAGGTATGCGGAGGATCGGCTTATCATCCGTTTCGGTAAACGGGATAGGATTGAACAAGGAGAGGGTTGAGAATCAATGAGAGGCGCCGGGCTTGGGATGGAGCGAGTGCTGAAAAATCTGGTTCGTGTGGAACGGTTGTTGGGTCACCTGGAGCAACATCAAACCGAACGGCATGTGAAAAACGCCGTCAAGGAATGGCTGCTTGCTTCCCGGTCGGTGATTGACAGTGTCATCGATGCGTTGGAGGAGGAAGAAGATACCCCGACTGCCCGCAAAATCAATATTTCGCAAGAGTAGACTGAATTTCGTTACGGGAGTAGAAAGGAGAAGATTAATATGGTGAGTAAGACTAAGCGCCAAGTCGGACTGCTGCTTATACTAACGGGATTGCTTCATACAATCGTCGGACTGTTTGGCTATATGGAGCAGCTTCAGCCGATTATCGCTGATGGCTTATGGAACACGGTGGGGGAGGGGCAATGGGAGCGCGCAACCGCCTTCTGGTTTATGATGTTTGGGTTCATGTTGATATTTCTCGGTTATACGGCGGATTGGCTGATGAAAAAGAGGGGAATTGCACCGCCAGCTGCTTTCGGATGGATGCTGCTAGTGGTGTGCTTGGCAGGGGTTGTCGTTATGCCGGTTTCCGGTTTCTGGCTCGGCCTTCCGCAGGCCTGGATCCTATTGCGTTATTGATAGTATTAAGGGGCTGTCCCATAAGTAATGGACAGCCTCTTTGCGTTAGATGAACTTGCAAATCTTAAAAAAGCCAGCAACGAGGTGTATTCTGTCTAACCTTGGGGTGGTTCTTTGTAATTTACAATCCAGTTCCAATGATCCTCCTTGCGCTCCGTTATGACCCCATTCTCGATTTCTTTCATCAACTGCCCAAGCCAGGTTTGTTCGGCCTCGAGCAAAGCAAGGGAATACTCCTGTTCAATAACAAATAGCCGGTCGATTCCCATTGCTAGAGTAGCCTCCATTGAAGAACGAATGTCTTGCATTTGTTTGACAAGCGTTTTGGACCGTTCCTTCATAAGACCAAGCGTATCCCGAGGCGTCAGATGACCTAAAAAAGAAAGCCCGGCCGCAAACTGCGGATATTCTTTGGCAGGCGTACGCACTAAGGAACGCAACCATTCGAAAAACTCCGCCTTGCCTGCCGCTGTAGGTTCATAGATCGTCCGCTCAGGATGCTTTCCCTCTCGCTTTGTTCCTACCGGCTGAATCAGATTGTTCTTCAATAAAGTTTCGATAACGGCGTAAAGTGAACCCGTGTTTAATTTAATACTGTCGGAAATGCCCCGCTGGCGCATCGTAACCCCGATTTCATAAGGATGCATCGGTCGTTCATGCAGCAGGGACAAGATGGCCAGAGCAAGTAAATTACTCCGTTTCGGTTTGGGCATGCCGCTCCCGGCTCCTTTCTAACTAATACAGCTATAGACTCGACTTATTATAGCCCATTCTGAATATTTTGAGAAACAATAGTTGACTTAGTTTAGTTTAAATAATATAGTCTAAATAAACTATATAACAAAATTCAATAAAGGAGAATGACAGATGGCAAACACAAGCAATCGGCCTAAAAAAGCATTGATTATAGGCTGCGGGATCGCCGGACCCGCAACGGCTATGTTTCTGAAGAGGGCGGGGATAGATTCCGTAATTTACGAAGCCGAAGAACGAACCGATGATTATGCCGGATTGTTCCTCAATCTGGCGCGCAACGGACTGCGTGTACTGAAGGATTTGGGACTTGATGAACAAATCCGGCAGGAGGGCATTGCGATGCATTCGATGAAGATGGTCAGCGGGAAGGGCAGGCTGCTCGGAAATGTCGGTCAAACATCAGGAGAGCCCCAGGGCTACTCGATTAAGAGGGGAATTCTGCACAAAGTGTTGCGTGAGGAAGCACTGAGACAAGGGATATCGATCGAATACGGCAAGAAGTTGAAAGGTATCAAGACGAATGAGTCTCATCGCGTGGAGGTTTCTTTCGAGGATGGCACTTTGGCGTCCGGGTATTATCTAATCGGTTGCGACGGTATCCATTCAAGTGTACGGAAGATTGTCATGCCGAGCGCGCCTGCTCCGTCATACACGGGATTAATAAGCTTTGGCGGGTTTCTGCACAGCAATACGATTCCTTATGAACGGGGTATTCAGACCATGGTATTTGGAAAGCGCGCCTTCTTCGGTTATCTGGCCAGAAACGCCGAAGAGGTATATTGGTTCGGCAACATGAACTATCCCGGTAAGCCGACTCGGCGGGAGCTGCAACGCATCCCGCAAGCGGAGTGGCATAGGACGATCAACGGTCTGTACGCCAATGATATCGCGCCGCTTCCGGAAATCGTACGTTCCACGAAGGAAGAGCTCGGTGTTTACCCGATTTACGATATGCCGTCGTTGCCCGTGTGGCATGACAAATCCGTCGTATTGGTTGGCGACGCCGTCCATGCAACATCTCCTAGTGCCGGACAGGGCGCTTCCCTAGCGCTTGAAGATGCGATGGTGCTGGGTAAATGCATTCGGGATATCCCCGATGTCGAGCTGGCATTCTCCGAGTTTCAGAAGCTGCGCCGCGACAGGGTGGAACGGATTGTGCAGTATTCCAGGAGCATCGGACAACGCAAACATGCGACTAACCCGGTGCAGGTATTTTTCCGCGATTTGATGCTGCCGCTGTTCCTGAAATCAGTCAATAAGAACTCGCAAAGGTGGATGTACGATTACACGGTCGATTGGAATGAGAAGGTTACGATATGAAGAATAAATTCGCATAAAAGGGTATCATCACTTTCGACAGCTGTATTTAATAAGGGGCATCCCCCAATAAATGGAGGGTGCTCCACAACATTCTCATAGGTATGAAAGTAGGCAAGCAATTTATCGCAGGCAGTTTGTTTTTCTTCAATAGCTTGGGCAAATTTTTGTCCGACTACGCTTCTGGCAAAGTCAAAGGCCTCTAAAGCAATTTGAAAACCGTGTGCTATCATAAAAGATACTGATCGGTATCATCGGAGACGGCATAGGGGAGGAAAATGAATGTGGTTTAAGGAAGCTAAATACGCGTGGTTTATCGTAAGTTTTTTGTGGATTTTCGGATTCCTTGGCTCCATTGGACGAGTGATCGTTCAATACTATCAAGGTCCAATTACGGACGATATCGGAATTACGAGAACTTTTTTGGGATATTCTTGGTCCGCCAGTATTTTGATCGGTTCCTTATGTGCCCCGTTCGGCGGTTGGTTGACTGATAAATACGGATATAAGGTTACGATGATAGCTGGGAGTCTAATGGGAGTGGTTTCAACAGGGGTTATTTTGGTCTACCCTCATCCGGTCGGGTATTTTGTCGGATTTGGCATTCTAGGCGGACTTGCGGGTATTGGCGCGAGTACGAGTTATGTTATCGTCACCCAATGGTTCCAGCATCATAGAGCTAAAGCCTTGATGATAATAAGCAGTTCAAGCTCGATTGGTTTGGCACTTCTTACCCCTTTGTTTGTCGGCAACGAATCGTGGCTTACTTGGATAACTGCCTACAGAATTTCCATGACTGTCGGATTAGTCTTTATCATCATGATTTTATTAATTGTGCGGGAACGAAAAATGACGGAGGCAGAAGCGGTTGAAGCTTCGGTCCTCACTAAACCTGATTCCGGGGATGAGGGGATCTTGAAACAGACTCGATCCGCAAAACGGGTAAGTCTCCGCGAATCTCTCGCGGTTCTTCTAACCTACATAAAAAACCCGGTATTAATGGTTGTCATTTTCGCGTTGTTCACCTGCGGTTTCAGCATGGGTACCGTTGAAATGCATCTTATGGCCATCCAACAATCCGCGCATGTTTCTCATAGCATGTTCATCGCATCATTAAGCCTATTAGGGATATTGGAGCTCGTCGGCGGATTCGTTTTTGCAGCCCTTCTGGATCGCATGCCAAGAGCGATTGCATTAAGTTGTTTGTATTTAATTAGAGCCGTCGCGTTTTCAATCCTGTTCACCCATATCTATCTCTCGCCCGTTTTATTCACCTTGATTTTTGGCGCGACGTATCTTGGCGCAATTCCCGGGGGTATCCTTCTGGCCAATGAGAGTCTGAAATCAAAGACAATCGGTCTGCAAACGGGAGTATTGCTGCTATTCCATCAATTGGGCGGGAGTGTGGCCGCTATTGCAGGGGGATTGAACTACGATCTCTTTCACAATTACCAAGTTCTTATAGCCATAAATATTATCTTAAGCTCGATAAGCTGCATGGGCTATTATGCGGTTCGGAAAAGAAATAAAGCAGAACAGAACCTGGCAACGGTATCGGTGGCCTAGTTAGATAATCCAGTTTTCCAGTGCAACTTGAGGTATGAACGGGATTAGTCCGGCGGCGAAGAAGCAAGCGGCAGCGTCAGACTGAATGAGCTTCCTTCTTTGGAGCTATCCCTCAAAGCAAGCTCGCCGCCTTGGGCTTGCGCGAGCAGTCTGCTGAACGCCAAGCCGAGACCGAGGCCGCGTACGGTCTGCTTCTTGCTCTCTCCGCGAAAGAACCGCTCGAATACAAAATTGCGTTCGGATAGGGGGATGCCGTAGCCGTTGTCGAAGACGACAATTTCGGCGAATCCGTCGTTCCGTTCACGCAATGCGATTCGGATGTGGATCGGACGGTCCGAATGTTTGGACTGCACGCTGTTATTGAACAAATTCACCATAATTTGCTGAATGCGGAGCGGGTCGCCTTCCACCTCTACAATCCGACCGGGAGGAAGCGATAGCTCAGGATCGCTGATGTCCTCGCCCTGGTGCAGCGTCCATTGATAGGAGATTTCGGACAACAGTGCAGCCGCATCGATACGATGACGGCTTACTTGTACGAGCCCGGCGGCCAACTGGTTGTAATCGAGCAGGTCGGCGACCATTCGTTCCAGCCGTCCGGTCTCTTGAAGGGCGATTTCGAGAAATTCGTCCGCTTCTTCGTTCTTCACTACTTTTTCCTTGACCGCATGGACAAGGCCTTTGACGGACGTAACTGGTGTTTTCAACTCATGCGTCAAGCCTGCCAGCATAAAGTTGCGGGAATGCTCCAATTGCTTTAGCCTACCGGCCATTTCCTTGAATGATACGACCAGCTCGTTGATCTCCCGCTCCTTTGCATTCACCTCGAGCTGAATATCGTAGTGTCCGAGGCTGATCTCGCGGGCAGCCGACACCACCTTGCGAATCGGACGTGCAAGCTTTCTGGATAACAAATAAATCGTCAGCCAGCCAAGCAATGTCAAGCTGACGAGCAGCAGGCCGAGGGCCCCTTTTGCTTCGGTCAGATTGGTCAATGGCTTTGTTGGCTGCAGCAGCGAGACTTGTCCGATTTTATTGCCGTTATTTTCGATCGGAGCTGTCACTGCCTTGAACCCGGGTTGAATGGCCTTATCGAGCTTGTCGTTCAGCCTTTTTGGCAGATCCGCTTGCGTTAGAGGCTCAGTAGAGTACAGAAGCTTGCCATCCTTGTCCGTAACGATTATACATACGGGGCCAAGTTTTAAAAACCGTGTGCGTTTATCTATCAATTCAGGCAGGTCCCGGGGCACGACGATGATTCCGTTCGGAACTTCAAAGCGGTCGGCGATTTCCTGCACCAGAAGCTGGACGGTTTGGAGTCGGCTGTCCAACCTTTCGCGATTGGTCCACCAGACGGAGATGGCGGCAAGCGCCAGCAGCCCGACGCACAAGATGAGGAAGTATCGCATCGTCCAATACGACAATAGGGAAGTTTGCTTCAGCTTTCTATCCATAATTGATACCCCGTTCCCCGAAATGTCCGAATTTCCCCTTCCTCCGCAGGCCAATGGGACAACGCCTGCCGAAGCCGCTTGATCGACAAATCGACCGCGCGGTCGCTTCCCTCATAATCCGAACCCCATATATACTCGATTAGCTCATCCCGGGTAAAAGTCCGGTTCGGGTGTTCCGCCAGGAAGAGCAGCACAGCCAAATCTCGGGGCATCATTGTGACTTCCGCGCCATTTAGGGAAACGCTCTGCGCAAGGAAATCGATGCTCAGACGTCCGAACCGGCGCTGTGTGCCGCCGTCCGTCCATTGTGAAGGACGGCGCAGCACCGCTTGGACGCGAGCGACGACTTCTTCAGGCACGAACGGCTTTGGCATGTAATCGTCCGCACCGCCGTTCAGACCTGTCAGCCGGTCATCGATCCCGTCTCGGGCGGTCAGCATGATGATTGGGCAGCTGCTTGCTTCGCGTATCTGTCGAAGCACTTCCCAGCCGGCGATATGCGGAAGCATCACGTCGAGAAGAATGAGCGCTGGCGGTTCCTTCGAGAATGATTCCAGCGCCTGCCGACCATCGACCGCCAGCTTAACTGCGAAGCCAGCCTTGCGTAAATAAGCGACGAGCACACGGGCGATCGCGGGTTCGTCTTCGACAACTAGAATCGTTCTCAAGCGGACAACTCCTTTCGTTCCTGCTGCCCCATTGTAACAACCGGCCGACAACCCGGCAATAGTCCACTTCCGACAGGGAAGGAGTATTGATACGCATGTAACTTTTTTTCATTCCCGACATCTTACCGACACATTCAATTGTTAAGATGGACGAGAGCGAGCGGCCGATGCCGTATAAATAGGAGGGAAATGATGAAGAAAAAGCAGATTATTTTATTGACGGCAGTTATTGTGGTTTTGATTGGAATTGTTGGTGCTTATGCGGCATTTAACCGTTATCTCGGCAACAACGTGGAGATTGAGTCGGTCATGGCTGAGCAGGTCGAGACAGCGACGACGGAAGGAGCCGGTGAAGCTTCGGAGACGGCGAGTGCAGCGGTATCGGCCGACGAGCTGAAAGGCGCATGGAATATCGCGAGCGGTTCAAAAGTATACTGGTCAGTCACGACGTCGAAGGAAACGGTTAATTTCGTCAACGAAGCGGTGACGGGTTCATGGACTGTTGATCCGAACGACGCGGCCGCCATGACAGGCGAGGGAGTCCTCGACATGACGGCGTTGGACTCGGGCAACAGTCAACGCGACGGACATGTGAAGGAACGCGCAGATTTATTGGAGGTTAGTACATACCCGCAGGCGATGTTCAAAACCGAATCCTTATCAGCGCTGCCGGCGGAATGGAAGGAAGGAAGCGCGGTGCCGCTTACGATTACAGGAATACTTACGGTAAAAGGAAAAGAGAAGGAAGTGACCTTCGACGCGGAATCGATGTATCGGGACGGGCAACTGCTTCTGTCAGGCTCGACAAAGGTGACATTTGCCGACTTCGGCATGACCAGTCCGCATACAGTCCTGTTGGAGACCGAGAACGAACTTGCCGTGCAGCTTGAGCTTGTTTTGAATAAAGCGTAACCATTTTCCGCTTTCCAAACCGTTAATAAGAGGCCCGATTAGCTCGGTAAATGGCTAATTCGGGCCGTTTGTGAAAATCCGTAATTATAAGAAGGAGATACCACTTGTGAAAAAACAGAGATCACTTATCATTTCATTACTAGCAGGGATGTTAATCATTGGCGGCTGTTCAACAAGCAATTCCGCCGAGTCGCCAAGCAGCAGTAATACGCCATCAAGTACCGAGTCATCCGCAGAGGATACACCAGCCGCGACCGTCGCCGAGGATACACCAGCCGCGACCGCCGCCGAGAATACGCCTGCCGCGACATCCGTAGAGGTCGCCGACGATAGCGGACTGACTCAGGAAGTCACTCAAGGTCCCTACTATGTTACAGGTACAAGCGAGTTGGCGGATGGCAATCTCAACTATGACAACCTGACAGGCGAGAAGATCAAGGTGAAAGGTTATGTCTATGCGGGCGCAACGGGCACAACTGCAGTCTCGGGTGCCAAGGTTGAGATTTGGCATGCCGACGACAGCGGCAGTTACCAACCTAATGGCAATGGTGCGGCCAGCAGCTATAGTACCGATGAGATATCGCTTCGCGGCTATGTTATGAGTGACGAGAACGGTTACTACGAATACACTACGATTTATCCGGGCGAATACCGAGGCCGTACCCGCCATATTCATACCAACACAACGGCAGAAGGCTACAATGGCGTTATTACCCAACTAATCATCCCAAGTCTGGAAGGGGACGAATTGACTGCTGCCGAGGATAATATTGCCCAAAGCTTGCCGGCGTACAATCAAGTTACATTCACCGATGATAACGGCGTTCCTACGACTACCTTTAATTACCGTATCGCCGTTAACTAGGATATGAACAGACACGTTACCCCGCATAAGATTATCTTTATCATCGCTGCTATGGCCGTGTTTGCCGGCGTGATTTATAGCTTGCTTCCGATTAACGTCGTCAGTGAGACGGTCATCTCGGGCAGCGGCAAGAATGCCCTCGGGCAACTCGCCAATTATTCGACCAGCGGCACGAGCAGCAGAATCGATATTCCCGAGAAAGTCTCGCAGGTGGCGGCCGGCTTTGACCATTCGCTGGCGCTGACCGAGAAAGGCTCGGTGTACGCCTGGGGCGATAATACTTACGGTCAAGTCGGCATTAACAGCGCCAAGGGCATCGTAAGCGGTCCGCGAAAGATTGAGGGGCTGCCGGCCATTACCGAAATTAGCGCAGGGTTTCGCCATAGTATTGCGCTCGATATTGACGGCAATGTTTGGGTCTGGGGCAATAACATTGCAGGGCAGCTTGGCACGGGCGACCGGGCCGATCTTCGCAAACCAACCCAGATTAGCTTGCCGGGCAAAGCCGCTAGCATTACCGCTGGTCACCGTTTCTCGCTGGCGATCCTTGATAATGAAAGAGTTTACGGCTGGGGCGCCAAGTGCACAAACGACACCAAACGGACATTTGCCGAACTCATGCAATTGATCGGCCAGTCGGCCACGGGCATTAGTTACTATGTCGATGCCAATGCTGACCCAAGCAGCAGCGACACGCAGGAGCTTTGCGAGTTTCAAGGATTCGTGGCTGTGAGCAGCCTGACGCCTATTGAAATTCCCGAGCTAGCCGGAAGCACTCAAATCGTGGCGGGCTTCGGCCATGTTCTAGCACTGCAAGCAGACGGTACGGTCAAGTCCAAAGGCTGCAATGCCTACGGACAGTTGGGCTATCCGACGGCGGATATCGTACCGGCTGAGATCATTCCGGGTCTGACAGGCATCGTGGAGCTTGCAACCAGCACACGCCATTCCATGGCACTGGATCGTAACGGGAAGGTATGGGCGTGGGGCGCCGACAATTCCGGGCAGCTAGGGAAAAACCTCGGCAATCTTGAAGGGGTGTTTGAACCCGAGGCGGTTGCCGGTCTGCCGACGATTAAGAGTATTGCCGCGGGCCACGACTTCTCCCTGGCACTCGACGAAGAGGGCCGCATATGGGCGTGGGGCGTTAATAAGAATAGCCAAGCTCCCGGAATCGAAAAGACCGATTATAATTCTACCCCGAAACTTACTCGTATTTCTAATGAAACACATATTGCAGCAGGGGGAGCCTTTGTATTGGCCTATTAAACGATGAATATAAACGCTAAGCGAAAAACGGTCTCTTTTTTATCTCGCAATCTCATTGTACTATCGATCGTCAGTTTTTTTACGGATATCGCTACCGAGATGCTCTATCCCATTATGCCTCTCTACCTCAGCGATATCGGATACGGCGTTATCCTGATTGGTCTGATTGAAGGGATTACGCAGCTCGTTGCCGGTGTGATTAAACTGGCAAGCGGCGTATACTCGGATCACCTTCAGCGGCGCAAAGGTCTGGTGAATACCGGCTATAGCATTTCAGCGCTCGCTAAACCGCTGATGGCGCTGTTCCCAGCCTATTGGGCGATTTTTGGCTTTCGATTGCTTGACCGCTTTGGCAAAGGGGTGCGCAACGCGCCTCGCGATGCCTTGCTCGCCGATGTTTCTACCCCTGTTAATCGCGGCAGGGTATTCGGTTTTCACCGCGCCGCCGATACGCTTGGCGCTACGCTCGGTCCGCTCATTACCCTGGCGATTATGTATTTTTACAGCGAGAACATCGCTCTTATTATCGGTTTAACGGTTATTCCGGGTATTTGCGCCGTCGTTGCCGGCTGGTTTATTAGAGAGTCCAAGAAAAAGACGGAACTGCCTACGGCTGAAAAGGGCGGTATTAAAGGACTGTACCTTCGCCTGAAGACCCACTATCAGACGGCTTCATCCCAATATAAACGCATTCTGTATCTCATTTCGGTCATTACGCTCATTAAAAGCACAGACATTTACCTGCTACTTCGCGCCCGCGAGCTGGGTCTAAGCGATCTTCTGATTATTAGCGCTTACGTAGCCTACAACCTAACGGGCACGTTCATCATCTACTATCTTGGCTCGCTGAGCGATCGGATTGGCTTTGCCAAAACCTTTGCTATTGGCGCGCTCGCGCTTGGCGCAACGTATATGCTGCTAAGCCAGAACGAACTGCCGCTCTTGCTCGTTTTTGCCGCCTTCGTCATATATGCAGTCTTCCAGAGCGTTTATGAAGGTCTGACGAGCGCCTGGATGTCGCTCCATATTAAGCAAAAGGACCGTGCGTCGGGCCTTGGCGTTATGATGGCCTTTCAGGCGGTCGCTACACTCATTGGGACGCTCGTGATCGGTTTTGCTTGGGCGGGCTTTGGCGCTAAAATTGTCTTTGCCATTGCGGGATTACTGGCAGTAGGCCTTGCGGCATACCTGTTCTTTACCCGGCAGCGCGATCACGACAGCAAGACAGATTTTGGCCGTAAACCATACGTGGAGGATATCAAAAAGCTGACGATTGACAACGAAAATTTCCGCACCGCTATTTGGTCCGGTCAGCAGCTTCAAGTGACGGTAATGTCTATCCCGGTTGGCGGCGAGGTCGGTCTGGAAGTACACCGAAATATCGATCAATTCCTGCGAATTGAGGACGGTGACGGCCTCGTGCTAATGGGACCTCGCGAAGATGACCTTTCTTTCGAGCAGCAAGCGCACGCGGATTATGCCATTATGGTTCCCGCAGGCATGTTCCATAACGTTATCAACACAGGCAGCAAACCGCTCAAAATCTACAGCATCTACGCTCCGACCGAACACCCTTACGGCACCGTTCATAAGACTGCCGATGAGGCGGATCGCGAGGAACTAGCCGAACTGCTGGAAGATGACTGAATAAGTTACTGTTCGTCAGTTGTCGTCACCGAACCGAGCTCCTCCTGCTACAAATCTACCGATAATGATAAAGCGATGAATCGAATCGCAAATAATGGTATGCTCTCAAGAGGTAAAGAAGTTATACGGATGACTTATAATTGAAAGAGGAAGTGAGCTTAGTGATAAACATAACCATTCCAACACCCGATGTTTCCATTACCAAACAAATTGCGCCTAAAGAAAGTAATATTTACGGGTTTACTGAGTTTCACCTGATTTCCAGAGATCAGGGTGGTATTTTTATGTTTTACAACGACCAAGAGGAGCTATTGTTCGTCGGCAAGGCAAGGAAGCTAAGACCTAGAATAAAAAAACATTTTGAGGATACGGTTTCCGTAATCAAGAAGCATAGAGAAGAAGTTGTTAAAATTGATGTTTGTATTGTCGAAGATGCTGTCCATAGAGAAATCTATGAAACGTATATTATTAATGAACTCAAGGCCAAATACAATGAAGATAAAGTGTTTTTCAAATAGATGGAAGCGCCGGGAATGTAATACAAAGAATTAGCATATGTTCGCTGCAAATCCTGCATTGAACAGGGGGAAGTTGGCTTGGATTTTGAGGATCAGGAGCTCATACAACGCGCCAGAAGCGGGAATCGGGAAGCGTTCAGCGAGCTTGTCATGAAGCACAGATCTAAGGCCGTGAGTTTCCCCGATCGTGCGGATTGCCCCATTAAAAACCACATCAATAGCATCGTGGTACCAGTAACTGATTTGAAGCGGGCCACGGAGTGGTATAAGGAGAGAACAGCGGAGGCCGTCTACATGGCTGTTAGGAATGTTTACTATCCAGATTTAAGCTATCTTCATGCATCTATAACCGAGGTGATCCGTAGAAATGTACGATCTTCCGGAAAAAATTAAGACCAGAATAGTCACGATTCTATCTAATGAGAGATCAGTTGAAGAAGCCATCCTATTCGGATCGAGAGCTCGTGGCGACTCTAAGTCTAATTCTGACATTGACATAGCGCTAATTGGTTCTAATATACCCATTTCCTTAAATACAAGGTTAAGGGATGCGGTAGGACTCTATCAATTGGATATCGTAAGGATAGATGAATTGGACGATGACTCCTTAAAGGCAAACATCATTAAAGATGGTGTAATGATTTATGGTAAAGAAGAGACAGCATCCCTTGCCCTCCAATAAAGAAAAGCGTATCCAGCGTATCCATGAAATTGGGTACGCTTTTTTAATTGCAATAATAACGCTGACATAATGCTGTCAGTATTGGGTGTTTATACTGAAGTTAGAAATAGCAAATCACTGCGAAGGGAAGATATTTAATGAAAATAAGTCAAAGCAAAACGGGAATGGTTGTGGCCGGACTCCTGCTCTCCATCCTGATGGCCTCCATGGATAATACGATCGTGGCGACCGCAATGGGAACGATCGTGGGTGAGCTTGGAGGACTCGATAAATTCGTATGGGTCACCTCTGCATACATGGTTGCGGAGATGGCCGGGATGCCGATTTTCGGCAAGCTGTCCGATATGTATGGGCGCAAACGGTTTTTCGTCTTCGGCATCATCGTGTTTATGCTCGGCTCGATACTCTGCGGGACTGCTAATTCTATCGTCGAGCTCAGTATCTATCGTGCAATCCAGGGGATTGGCGGAGGCGCTCTGATACCGATCGCCTTTACGATCATGTTCGATGCGGTTTCCCCGGATAAACGCGGCAAGTTAATGGGATTGTTCGGCGCCGTCTTCGGCATGTCGAGCATCTTCGGTCCGCTGTTGGGTGCTTACATTACCGATTATATCAGTTGGGAATGGATCTTCTACATTAACCTGCCGATAGGTTTTGTCGCATTGTTCTTCATTGCCAACTACTACAAGGAATCTCTTGTGCACGCCAAACAGCGGATCGATTGGCTCGGCGCCGTCACATTGGTCGGAGCGATTGTGTGCCTTATATTCGCATTGGAGCTCGGCGGCAAAATGTATGCTTGGAACTCGGTGCAGATCCTCGGTTTGTTCGCTGGATTTACGATTCTCACCGTTTTATTCCTGTTCGTGGAATCACGTGCCAAGGAGCCGATTATTTCGTTTAACATGTTTCGGGACCGCTTGTATGCCACTAGCAATATGGTAGCAGCCTTAAGCGGAGCGGCGTTCATCGTCGCATCGGTCTACATTCCGATCTTCATTCAGGGCGTTCTGGGCGGGACGGCTACAAACTCCGGCTTCGTGCTTCTGCCAATGATGCTGGGTACTGTCGTTACTGCAACTTTGGGCGGGTTTGTGATGGCCCGAATGTCTTACCGCTCGATCTTAATCGCAACCTTGATCCTGCTTGTGGCTGGACTGGGCATGTTAACGACGATATCGGCAGACACCTCCCGCCTTGTCATCACCCTGTATATGATTCTGGTGGGACTCGGAATCGGGGCTTCGTTCTCTGTATTGACCAATGCCGCGCTTCATTCTTTGCCGATCAGTCAGAGGGGATCCGGTACCGCCACCTTAAATTTCCTGCGCTCACTCGGAATGATGCTGGGGATTACCATCTTCGGTTTACTCCAAAGTCATTCGATGACGCGCAAACTGACCGAATCCTTCTCGGGAGGCGATTCTGCGGCCATACCTCAGGGCATCGATCTCAATGATCCTTACGTTCTTATGGCTCCGTCCACACGAGCTCTCATTCCGGAGCAAACATTGGGCACCATCTCGAACGGGCTGTCTTCCTCCATCTCGGATATATTCGCTTGGGGACTCATCCCTGCGGTTCTCGCTGTTGCGGCTGCTTGCAACATGAGCCGCGAGAAGCATGACCCGAAGGCGGAGATGGAGGCATATGCCGCTTCCCATTGAACAAACGCCCAACTAGGATTTCATAAAAACAAGCAGCATTGCCCTCATAAGCAAAGCTGCTTGTTCGCTTTCCTTCATTCACTTGAGCGCCTCTGCGACATGAGAATCAAGAGTCATGGCTGTGAACCAGTTCGGATATAACGGTGCAGGGCGTGTTAGTTGTTCCAGCAACGCGATTTCATCCGATGTGAGCATTAGCTCCACCGCGTTCAAATTATCCTCTAACTGCGGAATTTTACTCGAACCTACCAACACGCTGTTCACATGAGGCTGTGCAAGCAGCCAAGCAAGCGATACTTGAGCTGGCGTTGCGTCATGTTTATGAGCGATGTCTCGGATTGCATCCAAGACCGTAAACCCCCAATCTTTGTCATGCGGGAGAAAATCAAACCCGCTCAGCCGATTATTCGGATCATTCAGATTGTTGCGGGTATACTTGCCGCTTAAGAACCCGCCAGCAAGAGGACTCCATACCGTCAATCCGACACCGTTGTCCTTCATGAACGGAACCGTGTCGTGCTCGATGTCCCTCCCGACCAGGGAATAGTACATTTGCCCGTTAATGAAGGTGGCTAAGCGGCGTTCACGCTGCATTTGAACAGCTTGGGCAGCCATCCAGGCCGGCCAGTTGGAGTAACCGATATATCGGACCTTGCCTTGCCGGACAAGATCATTAAGCGCCTCTAGTGTTTCTTCAAGCGGGGTGAATGGATCAGTCTTATGGACAATATATAGATCGATATAATCGGTGTTTAATCGCGCCAAGCTTGATTCGCACGCATCGAATAAATGCTTCCTGGATAACCCGGAATGGACGAGGCCCGGGCCCACCCGATTGCCGACTTTGGTAGCGATAATCGTATCCTTACGGTGCGAACCCAATAATCGTCCCAACATCTCCTCGCTTTGCCCGTCTGCGTAAGCATCAGCCGTATCGAAGAAATTGATGCCAGCGGCTAGTGCACGGTCAACCAGCTCTTGTGCCTGATCTTGCCCGACCTTGTACACGCTCGGAATGCTCCCTGAACCGAAAGTCATAGCCCCGAACGCCAACTTCGAAACGATCAATCCGGAATTGCCCAATTGAACGTATTTCATATTTTCTCAGCCTCCAGTTATTAGTTATTCGTCTCTTGATTTAGAGTATATAGAACAGCAAGAACCTTTTCTTGAACAAAATCATCAGGATATTGGATAAAATACTCATTCAAAGCGGATTTAAAATTGATCGGAATCACAAGTTGTATAAAATAAAATGGTAGTCTATGAGGAACTCATGCTGGCTAAGATGATGCGAGTCTTGCGAAAATACGGTATACTACTATTTGAAAGCGATTGCATACTGGGAAGGATGAGAGATCACATGAGCGGCATTAAAACAAGCGCAATCATTGAAATCAATCAAACGGCAAGCAAGTACAATTCCAGCATCGTCATTCGGATCGGTACTAAGCACATCGATGCCAAGAGTATTCTCGGCTTGAGCGTCACGTTGCTGTCGGATCAGAAATACAAGCTGGAAATACATGGTCCGGACGAAGAGGAAGCCAAGGCGGACATGCTGAATGTGTTCTCTAAACATGGGCTGGAAATAGAGTAGCAGGAAAGCAAGACAACGCTTCGATTTACTTATTCTTCGATGCGGAAGGTCTTGTCTTGGCGACCTCCGCATCGAAATAAGCTTGCAGTTCCGCGAGCTTCCTCGCGTCGGAAAGCGGTACTTTGTCTATCAGAAACTTGTCGGCAAACAATGCCCACTCCGGATCGATTTTCTGGGATAACATCGCCCGAACCGCATTTTTCACGAGCCTTCGTTCCTTGGAATTGGTATAGGAATCTTTAAATTGCTGTTTAAGCTCGAAATCTAAATCATCGTAAATCTTCCGGAACACCTCGGATGTCATGCGAGCATCGTCCAATGCCCGGTGAGCCGATCCCTCCGCAGCAAGACCGAGATCGAGAAGAGCGGCTTCGACACTGACGTCGTTTGTTACTTTCTTATATCGTAGAAACCCTTTCAACAAATCGAAATAATGGACGGCCATCCAGTGAGCATCATCAAGCTTATGCATCCGCGTATCCAACACGATTCGCTTAAGATCCTCGCCGCCCCAAGTAACGAGCAGGAACGATTCGCTTCGATTAAGCCATTCCGTGAAGTCGGCAATCACCTTCCGGAAGCCATCGGCTTGATCAATCTCTTCCTGGGGAATTCCCGTTTTTTTCTTAATAAACGCATTGAGCTTAGAAAAATAAACCGGTTTGATCAACGATGAGAACTCATCCGTCTGCCTAAGCGAAGAGTTTAACCTCACGGCTCCGATCTCAATGACTTCCATAGGTAAATCGCTGGCAAACTTGCGCCCATTGAATTCGATATCGAGAATAATATAGTCCAACCTTGGTACCCCCGCTCTTTAACTCGTGCTTTTCATTGTATCAAAAAGCCAGTCAATATGCTCAGTAAATAGACCGAAAGGCTATACCTGCGGTGTTTTATGCGAATCTTATTTAAATCACAGCCTTTTTTCAGTCTGTTTTTTAAAGTTGTAATGGTATAAGGAAAGATGCAAACTTTGCAAAATTAAATAAATCGGGATGGAATAATACAATTCCATGTTTACTGCTGTAATCTTTCACTTAAAGAAGAAGGAATATACATGCTGCCTCATAGCCTGCGCCGCAGGCTCTTTTTTTTGAGTTTTACAAGTTTATGAACACACTATGCAGATTGAAAATAAGTATCTATGACAGTTTGAAGTATGATAATATAGATATTATGAAACCAGGTTTCATACAGTGAAACAAAAACGAGGAGGGCGATGCCGCATGTCATTCGCATTTCTAGGAATCGATCACGTTCAATTAGCGGCTAATGAAGGCTGTGAACCGAATGCGCGAAGGTTTTATGGCGAGTTGTTAGGTTGGACAGAAATTCCGAAGCCTGAAAGCTTGAGACAACGTGGCGGAGTATGGTTTCAATGCGGTGCCCACCAGGTACATATCGGCGTTCAGAAGGACTTTTCGCCGGCTACGAAAGCCCATCCAGCATTCGAGGTTGAGAATATCAACTTATTGCGGCAGCATTTAATCCATCAGAATATCCGGGTTATTAACGATGACACAAGAGAGAATGAAGATTGCCAACGCTTCTATTTGAATGATCCCTTCGGTAATCGCCTTGAATTCTTGGAATGGGGAGTGGTTCGCGGTGAATAGCAAAGAAAGGTTTTCGAGCAGGGTGGATACCTACAAGAAATACCGCCCGAGCTACCCGAAGGAAGCCATCGATTACTTATTCGAAGTCGTTGGTGTGAGCTCTCGATCGAAGGTTCTGGACGTTGGAGCGGGTACGGGGATTTTCTCGGAATTGTTGCTGAATCGAGGGACGCGCGTGACGGCTGTCGAACCGAATGATGCGATGCGGGAAGCCGCGCTGTCGGCTCTAGGAGATGATCCGAATTACAACGCGATATCCGGATCCGCTGAGGCGACGGGATTGCGAGACCATTCCTACGACTTTATCGTCTGCGCGCAAGCCTTTCACTGGTTCGATCAGAAGGCGGCGAAGGCTGAATTTCAACGAGTTCTTAGGTCGGGCGGTAAGGCAGCGTTAATATGGAACACCCGTTTAACGGGGGGGAGCCCTTTTTTAGAGGGGTACGAACAATTGCTGCGCACTTTAGGTACGGATTATGTGGAGGTTAATCATAGGAATATTTCACGCGCGATGCTGGTTTCCTTTTTCCAAGCAGAGAGGCTTAATGAAGCGCGATTCGCTAACCGACAGGTGTTTGATTACGAAGGGCTTAGCGGCCGGTTGCGGTCTTCCTCTTATAGTCCCGAACCCGGGCATCCCAACTACGAGCCCATGATGACGGCCCTTAGAGAACTGTTCGACCGTAACGAGAAAGAGGGGACAGTGAACTTCGACTACGAAACCGAAGTTTTCTGGGGAGAGGTGTAACTAATACGCCTTGTCAACGTTAATAGGTTGAGGAGGTGGGCTATTTTATGAGAGTCTCCATTATGTCCATCCTATTTATTATCCTGACTTTGCAGCTTACAGCGTGTAATAAGAGCAAAGACATAACGACAAGCGTTATTGTCAATCAATCGATTATGGATACGGATGAGATTATTATTGTCTATGGTGATGGAAACCAAATAACCATGAATGACAGAGCTTCTATAGGTAGAGTATTAAGCTATCTTAAAGGAATGAGCTATGAAGAAGTAGATCTTCCCGATATCGTGGGGCAGAGCTTCACCTTGAAGCTGTCGAGAGAAAGAGAATTGAAATACGCGAGCACAGGCTATTTAACTATCAATGAAACTTTGTACAAAGCATCGAATGAAGATATCGTTTCCGAGTTGAACGATTTTGTCGAGGGAATAAACCCAGGCTAAGAACCTCTTTCTGAGGATCTTAGCCTGGGTTGCTTTGATGATTCAAAATCAGACAAATGCCAACTTATTTTAAAGCCAAACATCGGGTTCATTACGTCTAATTCGTATAAGTCAAAGAGCGAGTAGGTGACGGAAATCCTAAGCTTAGTTAGGAAAGCCCAACAGGGTGATAAAAAAGCTTATATAGAGCTATTCCAACAGTACGAAGAAACCATTTACCGCACCGCTTATGTGTACTTGTGCAATCAGGAAGATGCTCTGGACGTCGTCCAGGAAACAGCTTATCGGTCTTTCAAGTCCATTGCTGCTCTAGCCGATCCTCAGTATTTTAAAACCTGGCTCATTAAGATCGCCATCAATTGCGCTCTGGATTTACTTCGCAGGCGTAAGAACGTAGTCCAGTTCAAGCCTGAATACCATGAATTAATAACAAGCGATGAAGACGAAGATATCCCGCTCTCTTTATCCCTGAAGGATTTGATCGATTCATTGGACGAGGAAGAGAAGAAAGTCATTATTCTCAGGTACTATCACGATTACACGATACGAGAGACGACGGAAATTCTGGATATGCCGCTTGGGACGGGAAAAACAATTCTGTACCGGGCGTTGGGGAAACTTCGGAAACGGGCTAAGGAGGAAGATGTGTATGAGTAATAAGATTAAACAAGAAATCGATAAAATACCGATTCCTCCGGAACTTCGTCGAAGAAGTTTAATGGGCATCGAACAGGCAAAGTTGGAAAATGAACAAAGTAAACGACCGGGAGCTAAGCGACCTAAGAATACCAAAGTAATCGCAGCGGCTCTATTGGGACTCATTTTGTTAACGGCGGCTATCTCCAATACTCAAGTGTTGGCCGCTATACAAAAAGCGCTTCAGTTCGTGCCGGGCATCGGTATCGTTAAGGAAGAAGATAGACCTGCAGAGCGGTATGTTCTCAAGAATCCCATCACCAAGCAAATAGGCGAAGGTTCGATCGTCATTACCGGCATGATGGTGGATCAACAGATGACGCTCATTTCAATAACGGGAACAAATACGACAAGGTTTGAAAAAGTTAAAATAATCAACGAGCAGGGTGCTGAATTTACCGTAAAACGCTCGATGTCTACTTGGAGCTCTGGTGATTGGACAGCTTCCTTCTGGTATGACGGTCCATTGGATCTTAAGGGCTCTGTGAAAATGATGCTTGAAGAGAACCCGGAAATCGTTATTCCGCTTACACTTGTCCAAGCAGATACGTTCACAAGTTATGCGGACATGGGCGAAACCGCGACGGCAAACGGCGTAACCATTACCGCAATAGCCAATCGGGTAGACGACAAAGCGCGATTTTCCTTAGTCGCTCAGCATTCTAAGGATATGAGAATCAATGACTATGGATTTTTTGGACTCCATGCCCACGAAGATCTAAAAATGAATGTAAAGGATAATACCGGAAAGAACATTCCAATAGAACATATTCGTGGCTTATCCGCTCCGGCGAGCGAGTTTTATTTCAAGCTGTCGGAAGGGAGCGGGATTAGCTACTCGTTGACCATTCCTGAGATTTATACTGAAACCCAAGATAAGGTCACAATAGAAATCCCAACGGAAACCACCGCGAATTTAAACCAATCCTTCGAGATAGCGGGTTTTCCTGTAACTCTAACCCGTATTGAACGATTAGACGATAAAGCTCTTCGACTGTATGTAGATATGCATTATAACGAGAAAACCGCCAAATCCCTGCACATGTTCAGCCTGGAGAACTTGAGTAACGGAGCCAGAATGAATGATCAAACAGGAGAACTGGTATATCTTGATTTCGATACCGAGCCGAATCGCAAGATGCAAAAAATTACGATTGTAAGCCCTCAAATATTAATCAGGGGACCGTGGAAATTCGAATTTCCACGGGATAAGTATTTTGACGACTAATTGACCGCCGATGACTCTGAGATAATGATCACAAGAAATACCTATCGGCGATGACCAAAGACATGATTTCCTTAACGGGCTGCACAGAGAGAGAGGTTCAGGTTGAAAGCCTCTCCAGCTACCGGAAGCGAGATTATCCCTTTGCAGCCGTGGCGTTGAACACGCTGACCCTATGGGTCACGGCAGTAAACGGTACCGTCTTATCCCCGTTAACGGATACCGATTAAGGATCTTGCCTAACATGCTTCGGTACACAGCCGAGTCATGGTCAACGGCGGGTCGAATTAGGGTGGAACCACGAGCTGAACGCACTCGTCCCTTGATGGAGATGTGCGTTTTTTTGCGTTCAAACCAACCCTAAGGAGGCTTAATCGTTGTCATCAAATTAACGTTGCCGGATGGAAATGTTCGCGAGGTAGAGCAAGGGACGACAATCGAACAGGTTGCGAAGTCCATCGGTCCAGGCTTGAAGAAAAACGCGGTTGCCGGCAAGATCAATGGCAAACCCGTTGATCTTAACAGGCCGATCGATTAGGAATTGCCATGTCGAGATCGTGAGATATTTTTTGGAAATAATGGAACTTAACGCAAAAATTTGATATGGCCGATGATATTACGCAGGAAACGTTCATTCGGGCTTTTCGTTCTCTTTATTCTTTCCGTGGTGAAAGCTCCATAAAAACTTGGCTACTGAAAATAGCGAGAAATAGAACAATTAATTATAAGCGTTCGGCTTTTTTTCGAAAAATTGTTCTAATGGAAGATCACCTAAATCATAACCTCTCTGTTCCTTCTGCGGAATCGATTTATTTTGATCATCAGTTCGTAGATCGGATTTGGGAACTAGTACTTCGGCTACCAATGAAACTTCGAGAAGTGATCCTGCTAAATGCGCATTACCAGATGACGATTATGGATATTGCGAGTATACTTGGGCTGCCGGAAGGAACGGTTAAGTCGCGGCTGCATCGTGCTAGATTGAAACTGGAAGAGTGGTTGAAGGAAGAACAGCAGCAAGAGTGATTATGAATAATACATTAATGATAGGGGTCTTTTCCTCAATCCTGCAACTTTCATTAAATAAAGGAGGTTGGTTCTTAATGAATCCAAATGAACCTCAATGGTATAGAAGGCTTGTTTCAGGGCCATTCCGCCAGGAGCCGCAGCCGACATCGATTCAGCTGCAATCAATAAAAGAAGGGGTGGCGAATGTGAGGAATAAACATTGGTATTGGAAGGCATCCACGGCAGTATTGGTTATTTCTTTCAGCGTATTTATCCTTTATACCTGGGTTTTCCCATCGATGGAACAAAGGGCTTCCGGCCCCGAAGAGAACAGTAATGTTTATTCTGGAATAGAGAAAAACGATATTCCCGACATTTCTAATGCCCATAATATCGAGTTTGCTTACGAGTACAAGGGACAAAGTAATAAATGGGCTGCTGTTTATGTCGTTTACAAAATGAAGGATAATAATAAAGGCATAACAAAATTGTTATTAAAGTATATTGGCGAGAAACCCAACCCGACCGGTCAAATAAACTTTGCTTTTGATTCGGGCAACGACGTTAGAAGTGGTACAATGTCCTTTATCGATGAACCTAAAGATGGAATTTATTATCTAGGTTCATTTCCAACAGGTACTGAAGCTGTGCTATATAAAGATGTTATCGTGAAGTTACAAATTAATTGGAATGCTTATTCAGAAAAATTAGAATTGAAGCCATGAGAATGATTAATGCATTCAAATAATCCCCACTTAGGAAAACGGGGAGGGGTTCATTCCCGCTCTGGCTTGCTCCCGTGCAAGCGAAGCTGCTGCCGGTCTCGGACAACTTTATCGATTATGCGCTGCAAGTAAAGCAAGCTTTGGAAGAAGCCGGTATTCGCGTGGAAGTGGATATCAGAAACGAAAAGCTAGGCTATAAAATTCGCGAAGCCCAGCTTGAGAAGGTGCCTTATATGTTCGTGCTAGGCGAGAAGGAGAAAAGCTCCGGAACAGTGGCCGTCAGACAGCGAGGGGAAGGCGATATCGGTACAAAGACAATTCAAGAAATAACGGTGCAAATGCTTAAAGAGATTGAGGCGAAGAGGTAACCCAACAACAAGCAGGAGCGAGAAGCGGAGTCCGTCAGGAACCGCTTCTCATTTCCCTAACGACAATGTCTAAACGTTTCGGCTTCGAGAACAGATTGTGCTTAATGGCAAGGAACGTATAAATCGGTCCTCTAGGCAGCGCACTCCAGCCGAATACGAGACAAAATCCACTAAAAAGCAGGCTAAGCATGGGAGTCGGATGATAGTCTTTAATATAGTAGCTGCTCTTGCTCCGATAAGAAAAAAGGACCCAGGAAAAACAGAGTTCATATTGCATGAATTCTGTTTCTCTATCGATATAAACTCCATTATAGGTTGAGCCCCTTATTCGGATTTGCGTTATATTTTCCAGCACCCATGCAGTCAAATTCCGCCTGTGGATCTCGTCTTTCTTGATGGCAATCGCGAACATTGCGGTTATAAAGGCCAAGATAATCAGGAAGGAATTCATCTCTTGATCTGCCTTATGGAAGCCTATGATGCACATTCCGGTTAAAAAAAGCGTTAAAATAAGCAGAGCTGCAAACACTTCGATTCACTCTCTTTCTCAAGATCTTGGCACAAGTAGCGAACGAGAATCATCAAAACGATTATGCGCTTGTTATCCCAGTACGATCCGGTCGTCCGACAGTTGATGCCCGCTAATCCGCTCGAATTCACCGAGCAGCTGAGAGACGGTTAAGCTGCTTTTCCGTTCTGCGGGAATATCGAGTATGATGCGACCTTTATCCATCATAATGAGCCGATTGCCGAGGCGGATCGCTTGCTCCATGTTATGAGTAACCATGAGGGTAGTCAGCTTCATCTCGCGGACAATGCTTTCGGTCAGTTGGGTGATGAGCTCCGCGCGGGCTGGATCGAGCGCCGCCGTATGCTCATCAAGAAGCAGAATCTGCGGCTTCGTAAAGGTTGCCATCAGCAAACTGAGCGCCTGACGCTCTCCGCCCGACAACAAACCGACCTTGGCGCTTAGACGATTCTCCAACCCGATGCCCAGCCGTGACAGCTGATCACGGAAGATTCCGCGCCTCGATGAAGTAACGCCCCAGCCAAAACCCCGCTTCTTCCCCCGCATGTAGGCCATAGCCAAATTTTCTTCGATCGACATCCGGGGAGCGGTTCCGGCCATCGGATCTTGGAACACGCGCCCGATCCAGCGGCTTCTCTGATGTTCGGGAAGCTGCTGAATGGCATTGCCTTCGATCCGCACCTCTCCGAGATCCGGTTTCATCACGCCGGAGATGAGGTTCATCAAGGTCGACTTACCCGCACCGTTGCTGCCGATGACCGTGACGAAATCCCCAGACTTAAAGTGCAAATTGGCGTTCATTAAAGCTACTTTTTCGTCCGGAGTACCCGGGTTGAACAATTTAGTTACATTGGAAATTTGCAGCATTAGGATCTGCCTCCCTTACCGGATGACGCTGCCGCCGCCAATTCAGATGAGCGCTTCCGGGCAAGGCCGCGTTGCTTTATCGAACGCTGCACAGAAGGTAGCACGAGAGCGAAAATAACGATAAGGGCTGTAATCAGCTTCATATCCGTTGCCTTCAACCAATCTATGCGCAAGGCTAGTGCATATACGATTCGGTAGACAATGGCTCCTAGAACAACCGCCAGGGTTGCCCGGAATACTGTCTTCGCTCCGAATATCGCCTCGCCGATAATGACCGAAGCTAGTCCAATAACGATCATCCCGACTCCCATGTTGATGTCCGCAAAGCTCGACTGTTGCGCGATTAATGCTCCCGAGACGGCAACCAAACCGTTCGACAAACTAACGCCGACGATTGTGGTATTATCCGTATTCGCACCTAAACTGCGGATCATTCTGGAATTGTCTCCCGTTGCTCTCAGCGCAAGGCCCACATCCGTATGAAGAAAAGCATCTAACATTAATTTTATTAATAAAGCCGCAACGATCAGAACAATCATATAGGTAAATGCATTTTCCGAAATCGTTGTGAACATAGTTTCGATTTTAGAAAAACCGATATTAGGCTTACCCATAATTCTTAAATTAATGGAGTATAAGGCAATCATCATCAATATGCCCGATAAGAGTCCGTTTATTTTCCCTTTTGTGTGAAGCAGGCCGGTGCAAGCTCCTGCGGTAAGTCCCGCGGCAAAAACAGCAATTGTGGCAATCCATGAAGGGTAACCATTGGTGATCATGATCGCCGCTACAGCTCCGCCTGTCGTAAAACTGCCGTCGACGGTCAAGTCGGGAAAATCCAAAATGCGATACGTGATATAAACCCCGAGCGCCATTACTGCATAAAGAAGGCCAAGTTCAGTTGCCCCTTCAATGGCTAGAAGCATTGTTATTTCCTCCTTTGTAAAATAGAAACGGGGTGAACGACAGGAGTCGTCCACCCCGATTAACGATTACTGAATGATGTTATTTTCCTTATCCTGTACTTTATCCTTCATCGCATCCGTTACCGTGATGCCTAGTGCTTCTGCTGCCTTAAGATTAAGAATGAAATCCAATTTTTCCGGTACCGTGACTTTCATATCGCCCGGGTTTTTGCCGTTCTTCAGAATGTCGACGGCCATTTGACCCACTTGGTATCCGTGGTCGTAATATTTGAAACCGACGGTTGCGAATGCTCCTGCTTCTACAGTATCTCTATCACTGGAGAAGAACGGAAGCTTGTTATCACTAGCAACCTTAATGATGGCATCCAATGCACTAACGACTGTATTATCTAGAGTGATATAAATCGCATCCGCCCGGCCGACCAGGGACTGCGCGGCTTGCTGCACTTCGGAAGTGTTGGTGACTGCTGCTTTAATCAACTTGATATTATGTGCGGCCAATGCAGTTTCCGCTTGCTTCGTCATGATGACGGCGTTAGGCTCGCCTTCGTTGATGATAACGCCGACTGTTTTGACATTCGTAAAGTTCTCAGCGATGAAATCCATCAATTGCGTAATGGCCACCGGATTCGTATCGGAAGCCCCGGAGACATTGCCGCCCGGCTTATCCAAGTTGCTCACGATCTGAACGTCAAGAGGATCAGTTACTGCTGCGAATAATACCGGAAAATCTTTAACATTATCAACAAGAGCCAGCGCGGAAGGAGTGGCGATACCAAGTACTAGATCATGCTTTTCCGAAGCGATTTTCTGTGCGATAGCCAAGTTGTTACTTGACTCGCCCTGTGCGTTGTTGTCATCCACCTTCAGGTTCTCACCGTCAACGATTCCTGCATCCTTAAGCGCTGCTAGGAAACCTTCTTTGGTCGCATCCAAGGAAGGATGCGGAGCAAACTGAGAGATTGCGATGGAATAGTTCTTCACAGCCGGCGTTTCTGCTGCCGGACTCTCCGAAGCCGCAGAGCTTTGACTTGGTGACGCTGAGCCTGCCTGGCTGGTGTTCTCTTCTTTAGCCCCACAGCCTACCGCAGTAAGCAGCAAAGCGGTAGAAAGCGCGAGGGTTGCCATTAGTTTTCTTTTCATTATTGTTTCCCCTTTGTCCTATAATTTATAAAGATTTAATGCTTTGATCCATGAAAGCATAGAAGAGTTATTCTTTAGTTTAATAGCCTCTAACACTGTTCGTCAATTCATTTGCTTCAGCAGGTGGGAATATGCCCATAAATTAATATTATTAGAAGAATATGGATTATATAAAACCCCTTACCACAATGTTGGCTTAACTCCACAAACAACTCGGAGACTCAAGCCTTTTGATCAAGTCCGGCATCGTTCGTAAGATTCGAAGATACCCAATCGGCAGGCTCGTCCAATATCGGTGTTATAGGAGCATCGTTGTTGTGGGCATTCTTCAAGCCCCGCGATACATTGATGCACAAGGCTAGATATACGGAATGCGTGATCAGCTCCACCACGCCAAAAATAAGCAGAAGAGTCGAGCTTGGATCCGCACCGGATTTAGAGATAACTCTGTTAAGTCCCCATGAGAGCAGGAAGAAGATAATCAGCGGCGCGGTTAATCCGGTAATATTGAAGCCCTGCTTTCGAGCGGAGGGGATTTTCTGCAAATGCTCGCCGATCTTGCTATAGGTGGATGGGATCCCATAAAAACTGTAGAACGGTACCATCATACAGACGAGCGACTTGCCGGGCGTGCGAGGATAATGAGGGAATAGAGTATTTAGATCCATATGTACACGGTAAATCCAAATCAAATAAATAACGAGGATGATGTAATAAATAACGACGGACAGGATATTAACAAAGCCGTCGATGGAGTAGACATAATCAATGTATAAGTTAAGATCAATGGCATAGACAATCGTGCTAATCAAATTTATCGCGGAGAAGGCAACTAGTACCAAGAGCATGATTGTCAGAACCTTCGACATTATTTCGGATTTAAGTGTCATATGAGTTATTCTCCTTATTCGAATGGTTCAAGTTTCTTAGAAAATCCAGCGCATCCTCCATCGTTTCAACGGGAACGACTTGAAGCCTTAGTTGCAGTTCCTGCGCAACCAGGGCGGCTTCCTCTTCGTTGCTCAAGCCTTCATAGTAGAAATACTCCTTATCCTTAGGTACGAAGAAATAATCCGCGCCGAATCTCTCCGCTGTCCGAAGCTTATCCCGTATAGATCCAACCGAGCCAACCGTATGATCGGCTTCCATCGTTCCCGTTCCGGCGATGACATACCGGCCGTTGCCCGAGAAATCCTCGTTATGAGCCTCTTCTACCAAGCCTATGGCAAGCATTAGCCCAAGCGAGTCGCCGTAATATTCGGCGGTTTCTTCGATTAGGGTGTCTAGCCTTAGTTCGAACTCATCTTCGGAAACCTGGTCTTCAACTTCCTCATCGGCAGAGCTTAATGCATTGCGCATCGTTTCATCGCGGGCTTCCTCCCCCAATTCCTTCATGCCGGAAAATTCTTCTTCGGCGGAAGCGTCGGCGGCAACGAATTGCGCATCCGGAAATACCCGCTGCGTGGACCAACGTTCATAGAAGTTGCGCGTTACTCCTTCGCGAACGTAACAGAAGCTAACGCTGCCCTCAATGCCGATGTCCCGGACGGAAACGATTTCCCCGGGTGCGGTGAAGTAATAGTATCGCGGGAGAAAACAATATGTCGCAACGCTGATCGGGAGGAGCAGGAGTAAGCTAACAATAATAATCTCGAGGCGGACTCGCCGTTTAGTTATCTTGTCGGTCAATGATATCAAGTCCATTCCTTGGAAAATATTCCTTCGTTATCAAAAATTCGACGGTTCTCGACAAGAATCCTGCACTGCTTATTTTAATTCGATAGTCGATCTATCAACTTCGCCGAGAGGACACCCACTTCAAGCGACGTAAGGAGTTAAGTGGGTGGTGAATCGGTGTTCCATGTAAAAACCTCTCAAACAGAACAAGAAGGGGAAGTTTAGAAATGTCCGGGCACTATGGAAAAGTACTATTTAATACTCGGCAGTCTCTGGCGATAATCGCTTAATGCTTCGTGGAAACGATGGAAGTGGCTCGATAAAATTTTTATGTTCCTCTTTATATTCGCTTGCTTCGCTGGCTCCTTATTGTAAGACATGAATTTATCAATATTCTGGTCCATCTTCTCTCTAAGCGTAAAAATGAAACCGACGGTAATATGCGTTCGAGCCAGATCCTGCAAATCTGAAGCGAGAGCTTCACTAAGTTCCCTCATGTAATCCATGCGTAATGATTGTTGAATGAAAAAGAACTCCGGAGTATAATCCACGCGATGATCCTTTCCAGGTACTTGATCCCAAAAATCATTCCATTTCTGCAAGAGCCCCGTTTCATATAATACGTATTTTAGAAATCCACATAACCATGCGGTGCAACTCGTATTTCGCAGCTGACATCCCACCTTGTTCGAAAGATGCCGGCAACCGCTGCAACAGGAGCCGCCATTGGATATACAAACTTTACAAATATGGTCAGCCCCGATCTCATGTAAAGAACTCAAGCCAAGATCGATGACCTTTTGCTTGCTGACTTTCTTTCGCGTGTGCATGGCATACACTCCTTTCTCAGCAGATCCATTCGTAAACCGGAATGTGCTATTATATTCATATATTCAAAAGTTTAATAATTGAGGGGCATACGCCATGAATCAGAATATCCAACAGTTTAAAGCCGACTTTTTTAAGGCCTTGGCTCACCCGATGAGGATTCGAATCCTTGAAGTCCTGAGCGAAGGGAATAAAAACGTAAACGAGTTGCAAACGATACTAGGATCGGAAGGTTCAGCCGTATCGCAGCAATTGGCCGTTTTACGAAGTAAAAATGTAGTCTACGGATTAAAGGATGGAACCTCTGTTATTTACTCTTTGCGTGATCCATTGATTCAAGACTTATTATCGGTAGCCAAGCAGATTTTTGATAATCATCTCGTGGATGCCATATCATTACTGGAAGATATTCGGAAAGAGCCATGAACGAAAAGAACAAGAGGAATCCGTGAGCAAGAATAAAGATCATGCGGAAATACGATCTATTTTCGCGTTTGACTTTAACAAATCACGGGAGTATCATCTTTCTATATTCAAATAATCAAATATATGAAGAAAAGAAGGGTTCAGCAAATGGGATGGAAGGGAAGATTTGAAGGATACCATGCATCCGCATTTCGCAAGGATCTTATATCTGGCCTTATTGTAGGCATTATCGCCATTCCTTTGGGAATGGCGTTTGCTATTGCTTCCGGAGTCAAACCCGAATACGGAATATATACGACCATCATAGCTGGCATTATTATTTCCCTGTTCGGAGGTTCCAAATTCCAAATCGGCGGTCCAACGGGTGCATTTATTCCGATTCTCTTCGCTGTCGTTATGCAGTATGGTTATGAAAATTTGTTGATTGCCGGATTTCTGGCCGGTACAATTCTTGTTCTTATGGGCTTGTTTAAACTTGGTTTGCTCATTAAGTTTATTCCGCGGCCCGTCACGATCGGGTTTACTTCCGGTATTGCCGTTATTATCTTCAGCGGACAAATCGTTAACTTTCTGGGATTGAACGGCGTCGAGAAACATGAGAATTTTCTCCTCAACATGAAAGAAATTGCGATACATATCGCAACCCTGAATATTTACAGTGTCATAACTGCGGGAGTCAGTCTGGCGGTTATTCTGCTGACGCCTAAGTTTCTGCCAAAGGTTCCGGGTTCATTAGCGGGGCTTATCGTATCCAGCGTGATTGCGGTCATGTTCTTCAAAGGACACGTTGCAACGATCGGATCGTCTTTCGGAGCCATTCCCAGCACGTTGCCCCATTTTCATTTTCCGGACATAACTTGGGATCGTATAGAAATGCTTATTCGCCCAGCTATCATTATTGCTATGTTGGGCGGTATAGAATCCTTGTTATCGGCAGTTGTTGCCGATGGCATGTCAGGAAGCCGCCATAACAGCAACCGCGAGCTGGTGGGACAAGGCATTGCCAATATGGTGACTCCATTATTTGGAGGTATTCCAGCGACAGGAGCCATTGCACGAACGGCAACCAATATCAAGAACGGTGCCGTGTCACCACTATCCGGTATCATACATGGCGTTGTTGTTTTCCTGATCCTTATTTTATTTGCTCCTTACGCATCTCATATCCCGCTTGCAAGCATGGCTCCCATTCTGATGATAGTTGCTTGGAATATGAGTGAACGGAAAGAATTTGCCCATGTTCTGAAAACCAAGACAAGCGATTCGATCGTACTCCTGATTACGTTCTTATTAACCGTATTTACGAATTTAACGACCGCGGTGGAAGTCGGATTAATTCTGGCTGTCATTTTATTCGTGAAGCGAATGAGTGAAGTAATGATTGTCGCCAAAGTGTTGCCCGATCCGAACGATAAGCATGAAAAAGTGAACTCGCATAGGGTATCCGAAGGTCACGATTGTCCGCAAATCAGCATTTATACGATAGAAGGGCCATTGTTCTTCGGCGCAGCGAATATGTTCGAGAAGTCAATCATGGACACCATCAAACTGAAACCGAAAATTTTGCTGCTGCGTATGGGAAAAGTCCCCTTCATGGATACGACAGGCGAGTCTAACCTGGCCAGCTTGGTAAGACACTTCGGGAAGGTTGGCGGTATCATTCTGATATCGGGAATACAAGCGCAACCATTGGAAGTGCTTAAGAAAACAGGCTTGCACGAGCTTATCGGGACGGATCGGCTATTTGAACATACTGGTGAAGCAATCAATTACGCGCTGACCCAATTAGATCTTAACAAGTGTCTGGGATGTACCCATTTTGCGTTTCGCGAATGCACCGCATTATCGAATGCGAAATCAGTGGGCCATCATGCATAGCTTGTGTAAACAAAAAAACTCTGGGACAATAATAAACAGATTATTATTATCGGCTGCTTAGGGAGAACGGGTATTTTAAAGCATCGAAATGAGGGTAACGAATGAATAAAGAATCCATATACGGATTAACATTTGAACAACTGACGGGATGGCTTATGGAGCACGGTCATAAGAAATCCCGGGCATCGCAAGTCTGGGATTGGCTGTATCGAAAGCGGGTAACGGACTTCTCGGCGATGATTGATGTCAATAAAGAGTGCGTTCAAGTTTTAGCGGACCATTTTGTCATCCAAACGTTGCACGAGCATACGAAGCAACAATCTGCGGACGGTACGATTAAGTTTCTGTTCAAGCTGCAAGATGGCAATCTTATCGAAACGGTATTGATGAGACATAAATTCGGGTTGTCGGTCTGCGTTACGACGCAAGTCGGCTGTAACATCGGGTGCAGTTTCTGTGCCAGCGGATTAATAAAGAAGAGCCGTGATCTATCCGGCGGGGAAATCGTAGGACAACTCATGAAGGTTCAGGAGTATCTCGATCAAGCGGGGAAGAATGAACTCGTGAGCCACGTCGTGGTGATGGGGATTGGCGAGCCTTTCGATAATTATGAAAACCTGGTGGATTTCTTGCTGGTGATTAAGGATCAAAAAGGTTTAGCCATCGCCGCAAGGCACATTACCGTATCGACCAGCGGACTTGCCGAGAAAATATACGAATTCGCGGATAGCGATCTGAGGGTCAACCTAGCCATCTCCTTGCATGCGCCCAATGACGCGCTTCGTACGCGAATCATGATAATAAACCGAGCGATTCCGTTAGAGAAATTAATGAAGGCCATCGATTACTATTTGGAGAAGACGAATCGGAGAATTACTTTGGAATATATCCTGCTGAAGGATGTCAATGACCAACGGGAGCATGCTCTAGAGCTTGCCGAACTGATTGGTGATAGGCGAGCGCTTGCCAATGTTAACTTGATTCCGTATAACCCCGTGGATGAGCACAGCCAATATCAAAGAACCGACCGGGAAACGGTGAGCGCGTTCTATGATACGTTGAAGAAGCAAGGGGTTAGCTGCAGCGTTCGCCTTGAGCACGGGACGGATATCGATGCCGCTTGCGGGCAGTTGAGAAGCAAACAAATAAAGGCAGATCATGAGATGGAGAAAATCAGGAGTTGACGTATCGAAGCAAGATATGCACGAGGTAGCTCTCACTATCGGCGGCGGATCGTTCGGCAGTAAATGAACGCTAACTAAAAAGGAGATAAAAATCGACTGGCGCGATGCCTTATTAAACCCACTTCATTGAAGTGGTTTTTTTATGTGCGCCCAGCATTGGCGCTATCTATAGGGTTCAAGTCCCGAATGGCGAAATATTTTTTCCTGACAACCCCTATGTATTTCATTAGAATTTCTGTTGACACAAACGTTATCCTAATGTTAGGATAAATATATCCTGAGATTAGGATAAATAATCTTAGGATAAATAAACTTTAATAAAAGCAAAGGAGGACTACAAATGGAAATTAAAATCATTAAACCACAGGACCAAGCAAAAGGAGAATTTGATGGCGGCAAAATAACAGAACAAAAGCCGATTGGGTTTTCTGGTGAGGGTTCCCTCATTAATCGCCTCGGTCCTTTATTTTACTGGGCATGGGCACAATCCAAAGGCGAAGGCGGTATTGGCTTTCACCCTCATCAGGGATTCGAGATTTTAACCTATAACATTAAGGGTAAAGGTCGTCACCAAGATACTCTTGGTACAGATAGCGTAGTTGGTGCTGGCGGTGTTCAAATCATGCAAGCTGGCTCAGGTATACAACATGCCGAATCTCTTCTTGAACCATCAGAAGGCTTTCAAATTTGGTTCGAGCCTTACCTTACTGAAGCTATAAAGCGTTCACCAACTTACAGAAAATACGTGCATGAAGATTTTTCAATCGTTTCCGAGAATGGTGTAACGGTTAAGACGATACTTGGCGAACATTCGCCAATTACGATCGTTACAGATGCCCAAATGTTTGATGTTCAGATCGCAAATGGTGCAAGCTATAAGTATGTTCTTTCGCCAAATCGGACATTAGCGGGGTTAGCCATAAAAGGTAACGGCGGTGTGATTGAAGGACAGGAGGTATCATTTGAGAACAAAGATTTTGTTATTATTCAATCAGAGAAAGATGAAACCATTGCCTTTCAATCAAAAGGTGAAGAACTCCGGATGCTGCTAATAGAGATTCCAACTCAAGTTGAGTATCCGCTGTATCGAAAGCCAATATAATTCATCCCTTAGAAGGGAGGTTGATTTCATGTATCAAGGAGACGAACAAAGCCAGCTTGATTTAAGGCTCTTTCGTATTTGGATGAAAGCTTCCAAAGTTCTTTTCGATAATGTTCGTAAGGATATTGACCGTTATGAGATTAATCCAGAGCATTTTATGATTCTTGAACTTCTATATAGCAAGGGACCACATCCCGTACAAAAAATCAGTGAAACTCTTTCAATTCCGAGTGGAAGTATCACTTATGTTGTAGATAAATTGGAAAAAAAGGGCTTTGTAGAAAGGCAACCAAGTCCAACAGACCGCCGTGCTTCTAATGTTGTCTTGACTGAAAAAGGAAAAGCACTATTCGATGAAATTTTCCCGCAACATGTTGAAACGATATCCAATAATTTATCTTTTGTAAGTAACGAAGAAAAAGAACAACTCATTGATTTGCTAAAGAAAATTGGGATAGGTGCAAAAAATTTACAATAATTTTTTCAATAATCATAAGAGGTGGCTAACATGCATATCACATCCATCGTTTTGCAGGTAATTTTAGCTTTAGCGTTTTTAATGTCTGGTTTGATGAAATTTGGTGCTAAGCAGATGGTTCAGGAATTTCAACGTTATGGTTATTCTCAAGGATTCCGTGTCTTCACTGGGTTAGTCGAAGTGATTGGAGCTGTCGGAATGATTGTAGGAATTTGGCATCCGCAAATCGCAGTAGTCGCAGGGATTCTTCTCGCCGCGACAATGATAGGAGCATTTATCACTCATATCCATATCAAGGATCCAGGAAAAAACATGGGAGCACCATTAATATTGCTTATTTTGTCCATTGCTGTGGCAATCATTAATTTGAACTCTTTAGTTTGAAACAGGAGCAGCTGAAGCAGGGAAACAAGCAGGCGCAGAAGTTAAAATTTTCCGCTTGTAGGTCGGGCATAGGAAACAATGAGTTGCGGAATCACGACGGCCATGATGATCGCGCCTATAGCTCCGATAGCCGAATAGAGAATTCCGCAGATTTCGTAGCCAATAAAATTGGTGTGGCTAAGTCGTAATAACCCTGTCCCAACTACAAAAGGCACCCAAAATGGGTGCCTTTGATTTAGCTGTATAGGTGATACAACCGAACCGTATTACAATTAGGGTGAAATTTTTAGCGGAATCCTCAACCATATCAGGTTGTGGATTTCTGCTATTTCACATTTACAGAAAATCCTTTGCATGATCGCGTTCTGTGTAGATGGATATCAAAACAATTGCAGTTTCCTCGCTTATATTTCTCACTAGATGGGGCGTGCAGGCATTCCAACTGAAAGAGTCGCCCTCTCCGAATTCAGCCTTATCTTCTCCCTGCTCAGCGAAGAATCTCCCTTTCATGACATAATGAACTTCTTCACCTTCATGCGCATGCGGAACATCGCCTGTCGAAGCACCGGGAGGGAACTCTACGAGCATCATCCTAACGTTCTTTGTAGAGCTAAGATGCTCCACCTTTAAATTTTCAACCCCGCTTTTCGTGATCGTTCGTTCTTCTTTGCGGACAATGCTCATGCGTTCCTCTTGTTGCAGCAGCAAATAAGCCAAAGGTACCTTTAAAGCCTTGGCGATACTTTCCAAAGTCGCGATAGACGGCGAGGTTTTATTGGTTTCGACCTGGCTCATGAAGCCTTGGGATAAGCCGGTTTCTTCGCAGATTTGAGCGATGGTAATATTTTTGCGTTTACGTATTGTCCGTATAGTGGAGCCGATATTCATTCAAGTTTCACCCCACAGAATATTTGTAATACGAAATATAAATTAATAATAACAATATTTTTATTGACATGCCACATTGTTGTATTTTATATTAGTCATACGAAATAAACATTATTATTGCTTATAAAAGAAAGGGGTGTTCTTATGAACCCAACCGCTTATCAATATGACATTCAACTACCCTCCCATATGGATCCGGACAAAAGATACCCGACAATCTTCACGCTTCATGGAAAAGGGTCTAATGAGAAAAATATGTTTGGTTTAGTGGCGCCTTTGTCTGATGATTTTATTATTGTCGGTATTCGAGGTAATCTTACACTAGGTGCCGGGTTTCAATATTACGAGTTGAAAAGCTTAGGCAATCCTATTCGAGAAATGTTCGACCAAGCGGTTCAGCAACTGGAAGCATTCATTCATTATGCGACGGAGAAGTACCCGATTGATGCGGCCAAACGCTATTTGCTCGGCTTCAGCCAAGGTGCGATTTTGTCCATGGCGCTCGTGCTTACGATGGGAGATCAGTTGAAGGGAATCGTTGCGTTAAACGGGTATGTGCCTGATTTTGTGAAAACGGAATATTCTCTGAAGAGCGTACAGGAGGTATCGGTGTTTATTTCCCACGGGGAATTCGACTCCGTTTTCCCGATACGGATCGGTCATGAAACGTCGGCTTATTTTGAAAAGAAATCGTCTCGCTTCACCTTTAATACCTACCCAACAGACCATGGCGTCTCGGTGGAGAATCAAAGGGATTTCGTGAATTGGCTACAAAATGATGCCGGTGTACATTAATACAAGGAGTGATAAGCATATGATACCTTCCTATTTTTTCGCGCATGGGGCACCCTCGATTGTCTTAGAACAAAATGAATATACGGCTTTTATCAAAAATTTCGCTGCGAGTACACCAAAACCTAAAGCGATCGTGCTTTTTTCGGCACATTGGGAACAACCGACACAGACCGTCAGCGCGGTCGATTCGTACAGCACGATATACGATTTCTCAGGCTTCCAAGATGAGCTTTACCGAATGACCTATCCGGCTAAAGGTGAGCGTTCGCTTAGCGAACAAATTCATTCGTTGTTTCAGAAGCATGGCATACAGAGCGTGTTAGATGAAGAAAGAGGGCTGGACCACGGCGCTTGGGCAGTCCTCAAGCTGATCTACCCCGATGCGGATATTCCGGTAATTGCTCTATCCGTAAATCGGTATCTAAGCAATGAACAGCAGTATCAAATAGGCAAAGCGTTGTCCGAACTCAGGGAACAGGAAGTCCTTATTATAGGCAGCGGTGGGACGGTTCATAATTTGCGGAAGTTAAAGTGGCAGGGGGAAGGGATCGACGAATGGGCGGAATCGTTCGATAACTGGCTGCAAAACAAGTTAGAAACGTGGGATGTCAATGCGCTGTTTAGCTACAGGGAATCAGCTCCCTATGCGCAAGAGGCTGTACCGACTAACGAACACTTTATTCCTTTGCTGCTTGCGATGGGGGCGGGAGACAAGAACCGTCAAGCGAAATTGCTTCACCGGAGTTATCAATTCGGCAACTTAAGCTTATGCTGCTGGCAATTTAATTGATGGCGGCCGGAGTAAAATCAACTTCAGAGCAGGCGGTCATTTTCTCTCTGGCCGCCGTGTTTATTGCTCAGCAACTTACGCATTGGCAACCGCTTTCCCTTCTGCTGGGCAGCTTGGTCTTTATTGCGATAGCCCTGCTGCTGCCCCAGCTCAAAGGGATAACGCTATGGCTTACCGTTTCCTTTATGGCCGTCGGAGTGCTGCTCCTTCTCCTTCAGAAGGTGAATGCAGCATTCTGGTTTGAAGCAGCCGGTATCAATGTGACCCTGGTCACCCTGTTTGTTTTCGCCCCATTGTTCGGGATCCCGGTTCGGCTTCCGGAATATATCGAAGCCTTGAATCGGTTCTATCAAACGAGAGTGCGCAACAGGTCTGTTCTGTTCGCCGGAACACAGCTTTTGACCCAAATGATGGGTGTATTCCTTAATGTAGGAGCCATACCTGTTGTCTATCATGTCGTTTTTGCTAAACCGCATCCGGGCATGTCCCTGCTGCTTGCCAATGCGCTGAATCGCGGATTTGCGGGGGCGATTTTTTGGTCTCCTTATTTTGCCGCGATGGCGGTCGTGATCTCTTCGCTTTCATTAAACTGGTCGACACTTCTTCCTTATTTGCTCGGTTTGTCGCTAATCAGTCTTCTTGTCAGTCTATCCGTGGATTATAAAGGGCTGCGATATGCAGAAAGTACCCTGCCACAAACGGAAGGGGAGGTCATCGACCAAGCGGAGCCAGCGGCAAACAAGGGCAAATCTGCGTTCCCGGCAGGACTCGGCGTTTATTTGGCATCAGCCATTGTCGTCATCTTGGTGTTGGAGCGGTTAGTTGAGCTGCCCATGGTCCTGATCACCTGCATGGCCGCAGTCCTATTCCCTCTGATTTGGTGTTTGGCGAAAGGGGCTTTGGCGATATACCGCCAAGGGCTGGCGAATCATGTCATGGTTACATTGCCAGCACTGAAAAAGGAAATGACTCTGTTTTTGGCAGCGGGTTTTTTCAGCGGCTCAATCGGTACAACAGGGTTCGGAGCGTCCGTCCCCGTTCTGCTAGAGCTGCTCCCTTTTCCGATCTCCTTATCCTTTTCGATTTTTACGGTAGCGCTTATAACGGTTACGTCTATGGCGGGCCTTCATCCGATTGTACTTGTTACCATTCTTGCAACCGGTATCGATCCGGCTGTTGTTCACATCAGTCCGAACTATTTCGCTGTACTGCTGCTTGGAAGCTGGGGTTTATCTAATACCGTATCGCCGGCCTCCGCCGTCAATAATTTGCTGGCGGGATTATATAAGAAGCCGGTATACGAGTTTGCATTACCGAATTATAAATTCGCCGCCTTAATGGCGGTCATGCTACTCCTCTATTTAGCGGCTGTACGGATTTAGGTTCAGGATCGTAGGTTGTTTCCACTCCTTTAATAAATTAAAGGGGTGGATTTTTTTAATTAGCAGCATAGTTATTAATCAAACGAAAATCTACTGAAGGAGGGCTCTATGGCCCGATCCCCGCTTGCTCGGTTGCTTAAGAAAGCCTATTTAGCTGCAGGTATAGCCTTAGGCCGAACACAATTTGAGCATGAATCAATTTTGCAGGAACGTCACGGAATACTGCGTATAGGAAAAAAGCTTGGTAAAAAAACGGTTAAAAGGAAGTCTTCAGTCAAACCCGTCAAATCACCGCTCTCTAATGCAATCGTGAAAAGAGTTATGAACATTGCAATTACTGGAGGGGGGCTAGCCGGTCTCACTTGCGCCTATCGGCTAAAGCAAGCCGGTTTTAAAGCAATAATTTATGAGGTGACAGAACGGGTAGGAGGACGCTGTTGGACCCACCGGGGGGAGTTTGCCGAGGGACAAATTGTGGAACGGGGCGGCGAGTTGATTGATACTGAACATACCGCCATTCGTGAGCTTGCGGAAGAACTTGGACTCCAGCTAGATGATCTAGAACTTGCAGAGAAAAAAGACACCGAGCCCTTTTACTTTTTCGATGGCACTCCCTATACGTTTAGTGAAGCTACCAATGACTTTATGGAAATATTTGATAAGCTTCAAACGGATATAACGGAGGCTGGGTTTCCAACGCTTTTCAATAAATTTACTAAGCGAGGCTTCCAATTGGATCATATGTCCATAATAGACTGGATCAATGAGACTGTCCCAGGAGGGATTGACTCTAAATTCGGGCAGCTACTGGATGTCGCATATAATATTGAGTATGGTGCGGAATCGAGTGAACAAAGTTCTCTGAATCTTATTTATCTGTTAGGGTTCGTTGAAAGAGGACCGCTTCAAATTTACGGTTCCTCAGATGAGAGGTTCCATATCCGGGGTGGAAATGACCTAATCGCCACCAGACTACAGGAATTACTTCAGGATCAGATCGTGCTGGGTACCGAGTTAATCGCTATTAGAAAGACGGACAGCGGACGCTATATACTCACGATTAAGCATGGAAATCGTACTAAGGAGGTAAAAGCGGATAAGGTTGTTTTGACGATACCTTTTACCATTCTCCGTTCATCGGTTGATATTAGTAAGGCAGGATTCAGTACGCTTAAAAAGATTGCGATCGCGGAACTTGGTATGGGAACAACCACAAAGATGCATGTCCAGTTCACCGATCGTCATTGGGACAATCTTGGATGTAATGGTGAAACATTTGCAGATAGAGGATATCAGAGTACCTACGAGGTAACACGAGCCCAACCTGGAAAATCGGGAATTTTGGTGGATTATACAGGCGGAGAAATCGGAGCGGGTTTTAACGTAGGTACACCTATGATACGCGCAAAAATGTTTTTGGAGCAACTTGAGGCCGTATTGCCAGGTATTTCTTCCAAATGGAATGAGAAAGCAACTGTCGATTATTGGACTGGATTCCAGTGGACTAAAGGTGCTTATTCGTTTTGGAAGGTTGGACAATATACGAAATTTGCAGGCATTGAAGGGAAGTGGGAGGGGGATTGTCATTTTGCAGGTGAACACACATCTATTGAATATCAAGGGTATTTGAATGGCGCCGTTGAGAGCGGTGAGAGAGCAGCCGATGAAATTATTCAAGATTTAGAGGAAAATGAAGAATAATGTTTTGGCCAGCGAAATTTTTAGTGAGATGAGCAAATGACTCTACCACAAATGAGGCGAACAAATTTGGAGAAAAATCCGATAAATAAGAGGAAGGCACAAGTTCGAGTTGATTAAAAGGGGAGTCTGTCATTGCCTACTCAATTAGTAAAAAAGATTATCGTGTTTTGTCTGGTCCTCGTGTTCGTACCGGCAACATCCGTTTGGGCCGCATCCGTCATTAAGGACCCAGCTCTGGCGAAAGCCATTCGAGCGGAATTAAAGCTGTCGCCTGATAAAGAGTTGAAGGCTGGCGATTTGCAGAAGTTGGAATCTTTATATCCAATGGATGTAAAAGATAAAATTACCCGCTTGCAAGGACTTGAATATGCCGTCAACATGCAGAGTTTATTTCTGCCCGGCCAAAAGATAAAGGATATTACAGCGATCGGTAAATTGAAGAAACTGACGTTTTTAGCTGTTGAAGGGAATCAAATTACAGACCTTTCACCGCTATCTGGATTAAGTTCTCTGCAAAAACTAGTAGTTGACGGTAACAAGATAAAAAGTCTAGAGCCGCTGAAGAATTTACGGAAGCTGACTGACCTTCTTGCCAGCAACAATCAGGTGGCAGACCTAAGTCCCATTCGGAAATTGAAGTTGGAATGGATCATCATGAGTGGTAATAAAATTCAAGATCTGACACCGTTAAAACACCACCCTACATTGAAGTATCTTTATCTGGACGATAACTTCATCCGGAATATTGAAGTGCTCGAAACGATACCGAATTTACGAGAGGTATCTCTGGCAAACAACCCGTTGAATGAGCAAGCGCTTCAGGTTGTAAAAAAATTAGAGAACAATGGCGTCATTGTAGACTTGGATAACAAAGATGAGACTCAGTCAGAGGAGATTCAAGTTTCTCTCGATGCGGAGCCGGTTGCTTTCGATGTTCCTCCTTTTATTAAGAACGGAAGCACGATGGTTCCATTTCGAGACCTATTCGAAAAACTTGGCTTAAAGGTCACATGGATCGAAGATACCCAAACCATCATAGGGGAAAAAGAAGGCACTACGATAAGGATGCAAGTTGGTCAGCAAAGTGCGGATGTTAACGGAAAGCCGATATCGCTTGCTGTACCACCGACAGTCGTATCAGGCAGTACCTTCGTGCCATTACGGTTCTTGGCCGAGTCCTTAGATGCTAAAGTTGAATGGGACGATAGCCGAAAATTAGCTATTATCAGAAGCAAGCAGCAGTTTGCTTCATCCGATGGCACCGTAGAAGTCACCGCCTATGGCAAATGGACTGTTACTGAAGATCCTTCTAAATTTGTTAAGTTGGCGATTAAAACCTTTAGTTGGAGCACATTGGTTGTAAGCGAGGTTTCTAAACAAGACCTGACCCCGGACATGAATATGGATGAGTTTTATAAGGATAAAAAGACGCAGTTACTAACGGACCCCGAAACCTACGTTTTGGAAGAAACACAGGAGACGTTCCAAGGGTATTCTGCGAAAAGGTTGGTTTTCCACAAGACGGAAGAGGGGTGGAAAACCTTTGTATGCACGGCTATTTTCTTTGAAGCGGATGGACATTTTTACCAGATTACGGCTTCTGCAAATGAAGACATTTTAGAGAATGCGCAAGAGGAATTAAATGAGATCATGGGCACATTGAAACTGAATCAGCACAAAGGAGCGATGATAGAGGTAAGTTTAAGCCAGTATCAGTAATGAAAAAAGCTTGTCGTTCAGACAGCGCGGACGTGTGTCTAACCAGAGCATAGAACAGGAGTGTTATATGTCATGACCAAAGTCTATAACTGTCCGGTAGAAGTAACGTTAGATGTACTGGGGGGAAAGTGGAAGACGGTTATTCTGCGGCATTTATCAAAGCGTACGTTGCGCTATAGTCATCTTCAACAACTGATGCCGAATATAACTCAGCGAATACTGACCCTTCAATTGAAGGAGTTGGAGCAGGACGGTTTAATTGAGAGGACCGTGTATGACGAACGACTTAGAAGAGTCGAATATTCTCTCACCGAGTATGGCAAAAGCGTCGAGCCGATTCTTGAGGTCATGTGCCAATGGGGCAAACGGCGAATGCGCGAATTCGAATTGCAAGTTAGGTCATTGTAGGCGCTAGACGGATAGTCCGCAGCCAAGGTGAAGTTTACGAACAATAATGTGCCGTATTGTATAATCCACGCAAATTAATCCTTATATTCGCTAGACGCAAAGGGCATCCATACGGATGCCCTTAAATTTCGCCGTTAGACGAGAGCGGGAGCACGGGTATCCGCCTTCTTTTTTTATGTGCGAATCCCTCACTTTAGTCAGGTGTGCTTCGCCGTCTTTTCCACTAGAATGTGAATGAAAGATAGATAGAATCCGACAAATACACAAATCGAGGCGATGAAGTGAGATGAAACCTGTCGCAATCAAACTTGCTACGCTAATCGTTGCATTATGCCTTGTTACGGCTTTTGTTAGCGGAGCTCTTGCCAAGTCTTCCGGACATGATCTTGCCGGACATTGGGCGGCTGCCAAACTGAACGAATGGCTCAAAAAAGGCTGGCTGAGCGGGTATGCGGACGGGACGGTTAGGCCGGACCATCCGATCACGCGAGGCGAGTTCATAGCGCTCGTGAATAGATCGTTCGGATTCACGTTAACCGCGGAAGCTCGGTTCAGCGATCTGAAGCCGTCGGATTGGGTATACCCGGAGGTGCAGAAAGCCATCAAGGCCGGTTATATGACGGGTTACGCAGACGGCACAATCGGAGCTTCCAAAACCGTGAGCCGTCAGGAGGTCGCGGTGATCGTCGCACGGTTGCTCGGACTAACCGGCGAGGAGGAGACCATGGCGGATTTCGGGGACAGCGCCTCGTTCCCGGCCTGGAGCGCATCGGTGATAGGCGCGGTTGCAGGGAAGGGAATCATGACCGGATACAAGGACGGTACTTTCCAGCCGGCCAAACCGATCACACGGGCAGAAGCGGTCGTGACACTTGACAAAGCTCTTACGAATCGGACGGCAGATGTCGCCTATGACAAAACCGGAATGTACGGACCTGCGACAGGGGCCGAGAAAATCGGCGGCAATGTCGTTGTTTCGGCACCCGGTGTCACCCTTCGAAACATCGAAGTTGCAGGCAATTTGACGATCGCGAAATCGGTCGGCGACGGGGACGTATTCCTGGACAACGTGAAAGTGACCGGTACTGTGATCGTGCAGGGCGGCGGCGACAATTCCGTTCACTTTAAGGATACCTTGGTCGTCACGGTTATTGTCGATAAGGAGAACGGCAGCGTTCGAATTGTCGTTGAAGGAAGTACGACGATCCGGGAAGCGGTTGTACAATCTCCAGTAAAGCTGGAGTCGTCCGGCGGAGCAGGGTCGGTCATCGATTCGGTTGTACTGGCCGCATCGCTGCCGGAAGGTTCGACTGTTACGTTGACGGGTGCATTTGAGAATGTGCAAATCGAGAGCAGCAGCATTCTGTTGGACATTCCGAGAGGGTCGATCAAGAATGTGACGGCATCGGAGCATTCGACTGACATGCAGTTGAACCTGGGTACGGATGCTAGTATTGCCGATCTCATATTAAATGCAGCGTTGAAGGTGATCGGCAAAGGGTCGATTGAGAAGGCAACGCTCAACAAAGGCACGGAGTCCAGTACGTTCGAAACGAAGCCGAAGACGACGGAAAACGAATCTCCGGCTGGCACAGGCAGCTCCGAAGGAATTGGAGGCGGTCCGACAACCAACCCGGTTCCGAGTCCAAGTCCTGCGCCAGGCGGAGGGAATCCTCCTGTGCAAGCGGAGCAGATAATCGGTTATTCGGTAGCGTCGGGGGGTGTTACCGGATCGACGAAAATTACGTATGAGGCGGGTTCGGGCAACAGCTTAATGTACGCGAAACAGTCGGGTACGATTGCCATACCTGTGGCGGGTGCAGCTGCCCCTGCCGGTGCTGTTGTTTATACATCAGGCGCAAATATTGCGGGTGTATCCTCAGGCGGCCACATCGGGCTATATGAAGTGAACGGCAGCGATATCGTCGTGAAGTTCACTGACATTACGTTGACAGCAGCGGAAATTGCCGCATTGGCGCCGTCATTAACAGGTTATTCGGTGCAGATCGGGACGATAGAAGGATCGACCCGGATCAACTACACGTCAGGATCGGGCAATAGCCTGAAGCTGGTAAAGCAGGCAGATGCATTCGCAACGCCGCTGATTGGCAACGGATCGTCTGTCGCGCCAGGCGATACATATACTTCGGGATCCAACATCGCGAACATATCGGCAGGTGATCACATCGGTCTGTACGAAGTGAACGGCAGCGGGAACATCGTGAAGTTCGTAGACATTATGCTGACGGCGGCTGACATTGCCGTATTGGCACCAGTAATGGAAGGGTACACGGTACAGATAGGAACGGTCGCGGGCGCAACCCGGATCGATTACTCGCCAGGGGCGGGCAACAACCTGAAGCTGGTGAAGCAGGCAGACGCATTCGCAACGCCATTGATCGGCAACGGATCGTCTGTCGCGCCAGGCAACGCGTACACTTCAGGAACGAACATTACCGGTTTAACAGCGGGCAGCCACATCGGTCTGTACGAGGTGAACGGCAACGATATCGTGAAGTTCGTCGATATTACGTTGACAGCAACGGACATTGCCGCATTGGCACCGGCGCCTGACGGGTACACGGTACAGATCGGAACGGTAGAGGGAACGACCCGGATCAACTACACTTCAGGATCGGGCAACAGTCTGAAGCTGGTAAAGCAGGCCACTGGATTCGCAACGCCATTGATCGGCAGTGGGGCATCAGTCGTGCCGGGCGATGCGTATATATCGGGCACGAACATTACCGGTGTAACAGCGGGCAGCCACATCGGTCTGTACGAGGTGAACGGAAGCGGTAACGTTATGAAGTTCGTCGATATTACGTTGACAGCAGCGGACATTGCCGCATTTGCACCGGTGCCTGAAGGGTACACGGTACAGATCGGAACGGTAGAAGGAACGACCCGAATCGACTACACGCCAGGGGAGGGCAACAGCCTGAGGCTGGTGAAGCAGGCCAATGGATTCGTAACGCCGTTGATTGGCAACGGATCGTCTGTCGCGCCGGGCGATGAGTATAATTCGGGATCCAACATCGCGGGCATATCGGCAGGTGATCACATCGGTCTGTACGAGGTGAACGGCAGCGATATTGTGAAGTTCGTCGATATTATGTTGACAGCAGGGGACATTGCCGCATTGGTACCGATGCTGGAAGGGCACACGGTGCAGATCGGAACGGTAGAGGGATCGACCCGGATCAACTACACGCCAGGGGAGGGCAACAGCCTGAAACTGGTGAAGCAAGCTAATACGTTCGCAACGCCGCTGATTGGCAACGGATCGTCTATCGCGCCAGACAACAATTATACTTCGGGAACGAACATTACCGGTTTAACAGCGGGCAGCCACATCGGTCTGTACGAGGTGAACGGCAGCGATATCGTGAAGTTCGTCGATATTACGTTGACAGCAGCGGACATTGCCGCATTGGCGCCGTTACCGGAAGGGTACACGGTACAGATCGGAACGGTAGAGGGAACGACCCGGATCAACTACACGTCAGGATCGGGCAACAGTCTGAAGCTGGTAAAGCAGGCCACTGCATTCGCAACGCCGCTGATTGGCAACGGGGCATCAGCCGCTCCGGGCGATGAGTATATATCGGGAACGAATATTACCGGTGTAACAGAGGGCAGTCACATCGGTCTATACGAAGTGAACGGCAGCGGCATTGTCTTAAAGTTCGTCGACATTACGCTGACGGTAGCGGATATTGCCGCACTGGCACCTGTGCCGAATGGGTACACGGTACAGATCGGAACGGTAGAGGGAACGACCCGGATCAACTACACGCCAGGGGCGGGCAACAGCCTGAAGCTGGTGAAGCAGGCAAACGCATTCGCAACGCCATTGATCGGCAACGGATCGTCTGTCGCGCCAGGCAACGCGTACACTTCGGGAACGAACATTACCGGTTTAACAGCAGGCGGCCACATCGGTCTGTACGAGGTGAACGGCAGCGGTATCGTGAAGTTCGTCGATATTACGTTGACAGCAGCGGACATTGCCGCATTGGTACCGATGCTGGAAGGGCACACGGTGCAGATCGGGACGGTAGAGGGATCGACCCGGATCGACTACACGCCAGAGGCAGGTAACAGCCTGAAGCTGGTAAAGCAGTCGGGAGCTGTAGCAATAGCAATGCCGGTGATCGGCAACGGGGCATCTACCGCGCCAGGCGACACGTACACCTCGGGAACGAACATCGCGGGCGTATCGGCAGGTGATCACATCGGTCTGTACGAGGTGAACGGCAGCGGTATCGCGAAGTTCGTCGACATTACGCTGACAGCAGCAGACATTGCCGCATTGGCGCCGTCATTAACAGGTTATTCGGTGCAGATCGGGACGATAGAAGGATCGACCCGGATCAACTACACGCCAG
>FWWL01001428.1_pt1 | contig 57145 bp, 51 predicted proteins | sample 2228331 | NCBI WGS metagenome assembly FWWL01 (sample SAMEA103939775, study PRJEB20133) | metagenome
GCCGCAGAGCGGGCATGTCCCGGGTGATTATTCTATCAGGCCGCCTCCGGAACAGGCTTTTCCCGCCTCCGGACCCCGGGAAAGGAGGAGCGGCATCACTCGATGAACACGAAGGCGTAACGGTCCTGTGCCTGATCCCTTCGGGTGAGGACCTGGATGGGGAGGCCGAAGCGGCGCACGGTGGCATACACGTCGATGCCCAGGAAGTCCTCTCCCGGCCGCGCCCTCACCGGATCGGCGCATTCCTGCCTGGACGCCGCCCGGCACGTCTCGCATCCGTGGCAGTCGTAGAGGGCGAAGGCCCAGTAATAACCATCGAGGAAGGCGGCTCGTTCCACCTCCCAGGCGATCTCGTTGGCCAGCTCCTTCACCCGGGTGTGGATGAGCAACGCCCTGCGATAGCGTCGAAGGAGGGGCTCGGCCTCCCAGGGCTTGATGAGGTCGGGGGAGCATTTCAACTGCCCGAACTCCGGGCATCCCCAGGCGCACTTCAAGTAGGTCCGGTGGTCGAAGACGATGTCCGCCACATCCACCAGAAGGGCGTGCAGCGCCCCTCTGTCCAGGGCCATCTTTACATATTTTTCCAAAACACAGCCTCCTCGACCGTTACCCCGCCGGCGCACGCACGCCCCTCCCACTCCGCCCGGAAAGGACGGCGCCTCATAGATTATACCCCCACCTCCACCCGCTACGTCCGCAAGAAGCGGAGCCCCCCAAGCTCGCGCAGCCCAGAGAGTGGCTCGAGGTCGGGCCACCTCCACCCGCTACGTCCGCAAGAAACGGAGCCCCCGCCCCACCGCGAGGGGGTTCGGCGGTGTGTCCGCTCCCGCCTCCCCGCGGAGTCCCTTCCGCGCGCCTCAGCGGGACAGGCTCATGCCCCGTTCCGCGGTCCGCCTCTCCGCCGGAAGCGGGGACTCTCTTCCACGCGCCTCAGCGGGCCAGGTTCATCCCGGAGAGTGCGAAATCGCCCAGCAGGGAGGCCCGGGTGATCGCTCCCTCCCCGTAGCGGTCGCGGACGGCGTCCACGGCCGCGGTGAGCCTCTCCTCCCGGGGGTCCAGGCAATCCCAGATGGTCACCTGCCTCCCCTCCTCCCTGCGGCGCAGCTGGGAGACGGACACCCCCACCGTGGTCACCGGCTCCGTCCACAGCCCGGAGGAGGCCTCCCGCCGCAGGAGCTCCCTCGCCGCCGCGTAGACCGGCGAGGTGAGGTCGGTGTACTCGGGGAGGGTCCGGGCCCGGGCGTATCCCAGGGCGTAGCCCACGCGCAGGCGCAGGATCACCGTCCTCCCCAGGTAACCCTCCCGGCGCATGCGGCGGGTCACGGCGTCGCATAGCCCCAGCAGGGTGTTCTCCAGGCATTCCAGGTCCCGGGTCCCGCCGCGCAGGGAGAGGCTGTGGCCGAAGGACTTGATCTCCTGCTCCTCCCCGCCCCCCCTCACCGGGCTCCCGTCCCGACCGTGGGCCGCCTCCCACAGCAGGCGGCCCACCACGCCGAACTTCCACTCCAGCACCTCCCGCGGGGTGCGGGCCAGGTCCCCGATGGTCTCCACGCCCATGGCCCGGAGGTGGCGGCGCATGCGTTCCCCCACCCCCACCAGCCGGTCCACGGGCAGGGGGGCCAGGACCTCCGGGAGCTGCTCGGGGGTGATGAGGGTGAGCCCGTCGGGCTTCTGGAACTCGGAGGCCATCTTGGCCACCAGTTTGTTGGGGCCGATGCCCACCGAGGCGGTGAGGCCCAGCCGGCGGCGGATGTCCGCCTTGAGCTCCCTGCCCAGCCTGAGGGCCTCCCGCCACCGCTCGCCCCCGGGAGGTCGGGAGAGCAGGAGGGGGGTGAGGTCCACGAAGACCTCGTCTATGGAAAATACTTCCACACGGTGGGAAAGCCTCTCGCAGAGGCGCCGGATGCGCCGGGCATTGTCCAGGTACTTGGGGATGTCGGCGTGGACGAAAAAGGCCCGGGGGCAACGGCTCCTCGCCTCCCACACCGACATGCCCGCCTTTATCCCCCACTGCCGCGCCTCGTAGGAGGCGGTGGCCACCACCCCGTGGGTACAGAAATCGCTGGAGGTGTGACATACCACCAGGGGCCTCCCGCGGTAGAGAGGCACGTCCCTCTGCTCCACGGCGGCGAAGTAGGCGTCCATGTCCAGGTGCAGGACGCAGCGCCCCTCCTCGGAGGCCCGCCCCTGGTCGGCGGCGCGCAGAAGGCCGTGCGTCACGTACTGGGTCATCCCCGCCTCCGCCTATCCCTCGCTGTGCACCCTCACCAGGCTCCACCTCATGCCGTCGGTGGAGAAACGGAGCTCGTAGACCTCCGGGGTGTCGCTCATCACCGAGTAATAGAGTTCCAGGTATCGCCCCTTGAGGTCCCGGTAGGTCCCCAGCACCCGTCGGATGCGGTAACGGCGCCCGCGCCAGAGGAAGGCGGTGGGGCGCAGCTTCCCTCCGCGGAAGACCGCCGCCACGTCCACCGGTTCCTCCACCAGGGTGACCATGCCATCCCTCCCCGTCTCCGGCCGCCGCGCCCGTGCGGCGGCCCCTTCACCTCTCCGGCACGGTCCCTGCGGGCCGCTCAGCCACTCCGCATACGAGGGGAGTGGCGTGCTGACGACCGTGCCCCTTCACCTCTCCACTGCGGCCCCTCCGGGCGGCGGATCCCCGTGCCGGGGGAAGCCCCGCCCACCCGGGGTCCCCGCCCGGCCCGCCCGCGGCGGGTTCCCTATCCAGCCGGAGGCCCCGCGGCTCCGCGGGCTCTCCCGGGGATGCAGGGAGGGCTAGGGGCGGGGAGCCCCAGGCCATCCTCCCCTTGCCTTCCCCCGGGGACGCAGGGAGGGCTCGCGCCCTCCCTGGAGATCTTTACCAACGCGCCGCCGTGCGGCCCCGTTTCACCGCCGTGCAGCCCCGCTTCAGACCCTCTCCCGCAGCAGAGAGACCACCTTCCCCACCACCCTCACCTCTCCGTCCCCCCGCCTCACCCGGAGGGGTGGGTAGCGGGGGTTGGAGGCGTGGAGCTCCACCGCCTCCCCCCGGCGCCGCAGGCGCTTCAGAGTGGCCTCCCCTTCCACCAGGGCCACCACTATCTCCCCGTCCTCCACCCCCGGGTGGGGGTCCACCACCACCAGGTCCCCGGGGTGGATGCCGTCCCCGATCATGCTGTCTCCCTTCACCCGGAGGAGGAAGCGCCCCCTCCCTCCCCACCGGCCGGGGACCGGCACCCATTCCTCCACCTCCTCCGAGGCGTAGCGGAGGGGGCCCGCCGGGACCTCGCCCACCAGGGGGAGATAGGCCACCCCGCCCCGTAGGTCCTCCCGCACCCGGATGGCGCGGGCGCCCGGCGCGCGGGTTATGAAGCCCTTCCTCTCCAGAGCCTCCAGGTGGCGCAGGGCTCCCCGGGTGGAGGAAAGGTCCAGGGCCTCGCAGAGCTCCCGCACGCTGGGCGGGTAGCCCCTCCCCTCCAGGGTGGAGAGGATGAACTCGAGGGCCTCCTCCTGGCGGGGTGTGAGGCCCTCCCTCCCCCCTCCCTTCCCCGGGGCGAGGGGGGAGCCTCCCCGCCGGGACGCCGGTCCGGCCATCTTCCCTCACCTCCCTCCCTATTATAGTAAACATTTGTTTATGCGTAAACACCCGTTTAGGGAACCGCCACCGCGAGGCCTCCGCAGGGCCCCCGGCGCCGACCGCCCCCGCGCGGCCCCCGCCGCGGTATACCGAGACGCGGACGGGCTGGGGGAAAGGTCGCCTTCACCCGTGGCACGGGAAAAGGTCCCGGACCCGGGCCTCTCGCCTTTTCCGCCGCCGTAGGGCCGCTTTCCCCCGCCCTGCGCCGGGATGTTTTAAACCCCCGGCGGGGGGGTAAATAGTTGGTGGACCCCGCCGAAGCGGGACCGAGGAGGAGTTTCCGAAGAAACAACGGAGGTGAAAAATGGTGCGGGGACCTCACGGTCATGAGAAGACCGGCGTCGAAGTCCTGCGGGTTCTCTGCCCGAAATGCAACAACCGGGTCTCCATAGACCCCGGGGAGGACAAGGCCAAGTGCGCCAAGTGCGGCACCGTGGTCAAGCGCCCCTCCAGACCGCGTTGAAGTCGTCACCGTTCTTCGAAAACGGGCCGTGATCCCGCACGAGAAGAGACCATGGCCGACAACGAGGTAAGGGAAGGGAGCGAACTGGACATCGCCCTGGAGGATGTGGGCGGGCATTCGGTGATCGTCCTTTCCGGAGAGGTAGACGTGTACAGCGCCCCCAAGCTGCGCGATACCATAAGAAACCTGGTGGAGGAAGGCCGCTACCGCATCGTGGTGGACCTGGAGGATGTCACCTTCCTGGACAGCACCGGCCTGGGTGTCCTGGTGGGAGGGCTGAAGAGGGTCAAACACCACCAGGGCGACCTGGGGATCATCTGCAACCAGGAGCGCATCATGCGCATATTCCGCATCACCGGCCTCACCAAGGTCTTCAACATCTACTCCTCCCGGAAGGACCTCCTGGCGGACATCAAGGGGGCTTGAGCTTGTCCGGAGACAAGAGCGTGGCCTTCGAGCTGGAGATCCCGGCCAACGCCAAGTACATCAGCCTGGCGCGGCTTCTGGCCGGCTCCATCGCCCGCCACATGAATTTCAGCGAGGACAGCGTAGACGACCTCAAGATAGCCGTCTCCGAGATGTGCACCAACGCCGTGATCCACACCGGGAACGGCACCGCGCGGAAAGCCCCCATAACCATCCGCTACATCGTGGGGGAGGCATCCCTGACCATCGAGGTGCGGGATCAGGGGCCCGGTTTCGACCCCCGCTGCGTTCTGGAGAGCCAGCCCTCCGAGCTGCTGGAAAAGGGCTTCGGAATACCCCTCATACGCAGCCTGGTGGACGTGTTCGAGTGCGACTCCAGTCCCGGGGGAGGGACCAGGGTCAGCATAACCAAGTTCCTGCCCGGCGGGGGGAAAGGCTGATCCGCAGGGCGAAAGAGGCGCCGACGGACGGGCGGCCGCGGGAAGCCCCTAAAGCAAGCGGGTGCCCGGGGAAAGGCCATGTTCCAGGGACCGCCGGCACCGCGCTCGGGCAGGGGTCAGGCGACCGCGCTCCCGAGACCCCGAAAAGACCGAGGGTTCCGTCATGGACGAGGAGGAATACTTCCGCCAGCTCCGGCAGGAGATGGTGCGCACCCAGATAGCCGAAAGGGGCGTCCGGGACCCGAGGGTCCTGGAGGCCATGCTCCGCGTGCCCCGCCACCTCTTCGTCCCCGAGGACCTCCGCCACCGCGCCTACGAGGACACCCCCCTGCCCATCGGGGAAGGGCAGACCATAAGCCAGCCCTACATGGTGGCCTGGATGACCGAGCTCCTCGGGGTGGAGGAAGGAGACCGAGTGCTGGAGATAGGCACCGGCTCAGGCTATCAGGCCGCTGTCCTCTGCGAGCTGGCCGGGGAGGTCTTCAGCGTGGAGAAGAACCCCGTTCTGGCACGGGAGGCGGAGGAGCGGCTCCGTTCCCTCGGTTACGCCAACGTGCGCGTGAGGGTCGGGGACGGGACCCTGGGGTGGTCGGAGGAGGCCCCCTTCGACGGGATAGTGGTCACCGCCGGAGCCCCCTCCGTCCCCCAGCCCCTCCTGGAACAGCTGGCGGAGGGCGGGCGGCTGGTGATCCCCGTGGGCTCGGCCACCATGCAGATGCTCACCGTGGTGAGGAAGGAGGACGGGACCTTCCGCACCACGGAGGAGGGCACCTGCATCTTCGTTCCCCTGGTAGGGAAATACGGCTGGCACCGTCGCCGCTGATCCCTGGCCCCGCCGACCCCACGGGGCGAAACCTTCCGAAAGAGGCAGCGCGGGAGCGGCACGAAGGCGCTGCCCTCTTCCCCGGATATCCATGGCCGGGTTCCACTTCCGGTAGGGGAGCGGCGGGGGGAGTGGTATAATCTTCGCATGCGCGAGATCGTGGTGGTCATGCCCACCTACAACGAGAGGGAAAATCTGGAAAGGATGGTCGAGGCCGTCCTGGCCCAGCCGCTGGACCTCTCCATCCTGGTGGTGGACGACAACTCGCCGGACGGCACGGGGGAGATCGCCGACCGCCTGGCCGCCGAGGACGAGCGGGTGGAGGTCCTGCACCGCGAGGGGAAGGGCGGGCTGGGCACCGCCTACCGCGCCGGTTTCCGCTATGCCCTGGAGAGGGGCGCCCAGTACCTCTTCGAGATCGACGCCGACTTCTCCCACAATCCCGATGACATACCCCGCCTTTACGAAGCTGCCCGGGGCGCCGACGCCGCCGTGGGTTCCCGCTACATAAAGGGAGGGGGGTGCGAGAACTGGAGCTTCTTCCGCTGGATGATCAGCCGGGGGGGCAACCTGTACACCAAGCTGGTGGCCCGCACCAAGACGGTGGACACCACCTCCGGATTCCGCTGCTACACCCGCCGGGTGCTGGAGGCCATCCCCTTGGACCGGGTGACCTCGCAGGGCTACGCCTTCCAGATCGAGATGACTTTCGTGGCCGAGGCCCTGGGTTTCCGCATCGTGGAGGTGCCCATCATCTTCACCGACCGCCGGGGCGGGGAGTCCAAGATGGATTTCGACATCTTCTGGGAGGGCCTGAAGGTGGTCTGGGGGCTGCGCCGTAAGTACGCCGACCTTCTCCGGGGCTGAACTCCCGGACCGGGCCGCCGTCCCCTCGCCTCATTACCGGTCACATCTCGGGGAGAGGAAACCCTTCGCCCGCACCGACGTATCCCACGGAGGCCGGCCCGGGAAACCCGCTTGTGGCACTGCACTTCGGAGCCAGGGATACCACTGTCAGGACGGCGATCACCGATGATCGTCTGCTCCACTTAGTCTGAATGGAGTCGGAGCCCGCGATACCGCCGCGGAGGACGGCGGCCCCCCCTCCGCCCTACATCCCCTCCGCGTAGAGGCGCACCCGGTTGGGCCCCTCCGAACGGGCCGCGGCCAGGGCGGCCAGGGCCTTTTCCAGGAGGGCCTCTTCGCTGTCGGCGCATGCGGGGTAGGAGGCCACGCCGGCGCTCATGGTCAGGGTCTCCACCTCCTTCCTCTCCCGGGAGGGGAAGGGGTATTCCTCCACCACCTTGCGGATGCGCTCCGCCAGCCGCATGGCCCCCAGCCTCCGCGTCTCCGGGAGCAGGACAGCGAACACGTGGCCCTGGTAGCGGGCCGCGGTATCCACCTCCCGGGTGTTGCGCTTGATGATGCTGCCCACGTCGGAGATGACCAGGTCCCCCAGGAAACGCCCGTTCCTCTCCACATAATCCTCGAACCCGTCTATCTCCAGGAAGACCAGGCAGACGTTGAGGTTGTAGCGGCGGGCCCGGGATATCTCCTCGTGCAGCCTCTGCAGAAAGAACCTCCGGTTGTAGAGCCCGGAGGCGGAATCGGTCACCACGTTGGTCTCCAGCTCGGTGTAAAGGCGGGCGATGAGCACCGCCAGCCCGCCCTGGTCGGCCATCAGGGCCAGGAGAGGGAGCCTACGGCTGTCCGGGTCTCCTCTGAAGACCAGGGCCAGTATCCCCACCACCTTCCCCTCCGCGTGCATGGGCATGGCGAGGAGAGAGAGGTCTTCTTCGCCCCCCGTGAAGGCGGCTTCCTCCACCCCCGCTTCCACCGCTCGGTGCACCAGGGTCCCGGCGTCGAAGGCCCGGCCGCAGATGGAGCCCTCCACCCGCAGGGACCTGCCCACCGCCTGCTCCAGCCTCTCCCCCCGGGCCAGGACCACGCGGAGGGAATCCACCTCCTCCCCGGGGAAGAGGACCATGCCTTCCAGGGCCCCGGAGACGGCCATGGCCCGGTCCAGGAGCTGGGAGAGCTTGGGAAGGGGGTCGGAATAGGCCTCCACCACTCCGGCACTGGCACAGACCGCAGTGATCTCCTGCAGCTCGTCGCTCAGGCGGGAGCTGTCCTCGGCCAGCATGGAAAGTCTTTCCAGCAACAAGGCGATGGGGGTTCCCTCCCTTACCTCCAATACCTGGTGATCACCCGGCGGGAGGTCCGTGCCCTCCCCGCCCTCCGCCACCAGGAGGAGGTGGGGCGCGGCCTCCTTCAACAGCCGCCTCGCGGACTTGAAAAGCGGCGGGAGGGCGACGTCCGGAGGCCATTCCGGAGGCGATCCGGGAGCCAGGATGCCGGTTATGCGCACCCCCTCGCACCGGGAAAGGACGCAGGCCAGCCGCCCGCACAGATGATTGAAACCCGCGAAGGCCAGGCGCACCTCCGCCCGTTCGGTTCCCGGAGACGGATATTCCATTTCCTTCCAGTCCATCACCCGCTCGAAATGCGCTGCCTTCCTCGGCCACCCGATGCCATCATTCTAATCCATCCCCGCATCGCTCCCCTGCCTTGAGAACTGTCTTCTACTACTGGACGGGGAGATGCTCGCCACCCACAACGGAACTCGCATCGCTCTCCTGCCTTGAGAACTGTCTTCTACGCCTGGCCAACCCGCCCGTGAATGGCGCCTCACGGGACCTCGCATCGCTCTCCTGCCCCGCCGGTCCTCCGCGCCTCGGGCGAGGAGGAAAAACACCCCCGCCATCCCTCACCAGGTGGCCGGGCCGACCCTCCGGCACCCGGTGGTCAGGGAAAACGGCGGCCCGCCCTGCGGTGTTCCTCATCCACCTGGTATATGGGGAAGGGTAGCTCCGCGCCCTCCGGGATCTTGTGGATGTACTTGCGCCGGAATTCCGGGTCCTGCATGCGACAGGTCATGGCCTTGCGGTCGTATTCCGGGTGGACCTTCATGCGGTGCCATATATCCCAGAGCGGCTCTTCCTTCACGTTCCCGAAGTGCAGAGGGGTGAAATCGCAAGGGGTCACGAACCCGTTGTGGGTGATGTGTATCTGCCATTTCACCCCGAAACACCCCATGATGTGGGGGTCGTTCACGTGGCACATCATACACACCCGGGGACCCCGGAAATCCTTCCACTGTTCCTCGTGGAGGACCCGGAAGACCTCCCTCTCCTCGTCGGTGAGTATGAGCTCGTCCTGCTTCAGGCACTTCCCGGTGGGGACCAGGTCGAAGACGGTCAGCTCCCGCACCCCCAGCTCCTTGCAGATGTCCAGGAAATCGTGGTGATAACCCCGGCGCACCCACTCCCGGCTCATATAGGTGGATAGGCCCACGTACATCCCCCGCTCCACCGCCCTTCGCACGCCCTCCATCACCCGGTCGTAGAGCCCGGGCACGCCGCGCAGGCGGTCGTGCTCCTCGGGTATGGGGCTGTCCAGGCTGACGAAGATGGTGTCGCACCCCGCCTGGCTCAGGCGGTCCAGGTTCTCCTCGGTGAGGAGGGAGCCGTTGGTGAAGAGGTCGGCCACGCAGTCGTTCTCCACGATGCGCCGGATGAGCACGTCCAGGTCCGGACGGAGGAGGGGCTCGCCGCCGGTGATGATGATGTCGGTTATGCCCAGTTCCGCGCACTGGTCGATGACCCGGCACCACTCCCCGGTGGTCAGAGTCCCCTCGCGGGAGCGCCGGAAGGCGCTGCAGTGGACGCACCGGGCGTTGCAGTCGTGGGTGACGGCGACGGTCACCGCATGGGGTCCCCACTCCCTGCCCAGGCCTCGGCTGACGATGTTGCGGTAAAACCGCTCGTAGGCCCGGGATTTCACCGGTGGAAGGTGATAGGAGAAGCGGTCCGGCCTGGCGAAGCGCACGAAGGGGATGTGAGGCCCCACGTTCTTCAGCAGCCAGCCCCCCGCGGCCATGAAGAGGGGGAAAGTAGGGGGTCCAAAGGCGCGGTAGAACTCGCGCCGCAACCTCCGGGTGAGAGGCGGTCTCCTCTTGTCGCCGTCTTTTGCAGGCCTATGGTTCAACGCCCATCTCTCCTCGTGTCCCTCTCCCTCCCCGGACACGCGGCCAGGTAAGATTATACATCCTGGCCTGTCCCTCCATCCGGCGGTTCCCCGGCATCGAGGTATTCCTCTCTCTCCAGCTCCCGCCCGCCCATAACCACGCGCGGTAGGGTGGTGGCCAGAAGGCTCGCCACCCCCAGTCCCAGAAGGGCCAGGACGAGCGTGCGGGAGGCCACGAACTCCAGGGAGAGGGCGATACCGGTGAGCAGCGCGGTCCACAGGTAGATGATGAGCACTGCCTGCCTCTGGGAGTGACCTATGTAAAGAAGCCGGTGATGGATGTGCTCCTTGTCCGCGTAGTGGAAGGGCTTCCCCTTGCGCACCCGCCTCAGGATGGCCAGGCCGGTGTCGGCGATGGGCACGGCCAGGATGATCAGAGGGGTGAACAGGGTGGCCACCGCGGTCCGCTTCAGGATGCCCTGTATGCTCACCGCCCCCAGGAGGAATCCCAGGAACATGGCGCCGGAGTCCCCCATGAAGATGCTCGCCGGGTGGAAGTTGTGGCGGAGGAAACCGAGGCAGGCACCGGCCACGGCCGCCGAGACCACCGTGGCCATGAGGGTGTTGGGATCGCCGCCTATGCGCGTCCCGTAAAAGAAGAACGCGGCGGCGGAGATGGTGCACACCCCGGCGGCCAGCCCGTCCAGGCCGTCTATAAGATTGATGATGTTGGTGAAGGCCACCATCCAGACGAGGGTGATGAGGATGGAGAGGAGGGGGCTGGCGGAGAGGTCGAGGACGTTTCCCCGGGGAAGGGCCACGGTGCTTATCTCCACTCCGAAGGAGATGAGCACCAGGGAGGCGGCCACCTGCCCGGCCAGTTTCATCCAGGGGGAGAGGCGGCGCATGTCGTCCACCGCCCCCAGCAATGCGACCAGCGAGGAGGAGACGATGATCCCCAGGAGCTGGTAGGAGGAGAGGGCGTCGGACATGCCCACGGGCCGTGCCAGGGAGGGGAAAAGGCGCACCAGGACCTTTCCGGCCAGGACGGAGAAGACCACGGCCAGGAGGATGGCCAGCCCGCCCAGAGTCGGGGTGGGGTTCTCGTGCACCTTGCGGTCGTGGGGCATGTCCACCGCCCCCAGCCTCTCCGCCCACCTCCGGGCCACCGGGGTGAGGAGGAACGAAAGGAGCAGGGAGGCGGCGAAGATCAGGAGGTAGAGCAACCGTGTCCCTCCCCTTCCATGGGCACCAGCTCCAGGCCTGCCTCATCCGCCAGCTCGTCGGCCAGCCGGTCCCGATACCCTTCTCCGTAACAGACGCGGACGATACCCGCGTTGATAAGCATCTTGGTGCACAGGACACAGGGTTTGTGGGTGCAGTACAGGGTCCCTCCCCTGACCGCCGTCCCGTGCATGGCCGCCTGGATGATGGCGTTCTGCTCGGCGTGCAGGCCCCGGCACAGCTCGTGCCTCTCCCCGGAGGACACCCCTTCCTTCTCCCGCAGGCATCCCACTTCCTCGCAGTGGGGGAGGCCAGTGGGCGCCCCGTTGTACCCGGTGGCCACGATGCGCTTCTCCACCACGATGATGCAGCCCACCCGGCGCCTCAGACAGGTGGAACGGGTGGCGACCTGCCCGGCGATGGACATGAAGTACTCTTCCCAGCTGGGCCTGCTCACCGCCTTCCTCCCCATCCTCCGGCGCGGTCAGAGCCCGGGGTACAGGGGGAACCCCGCCAGGAGCTCGTCCACGCGGCGGCGCACTTCGCGCATCACTCCCTCGGAACCGGGGTTGTGGATCACGGCGGCGATGAGGTCGGCGATCTCCACCATCTCCTCCTCCCCCATCCCCCGGGTGGTCACCGCAGGGGTACCCAGCCGTATGCCGCTGGTCACCGCGGGAGGCTTGTCGTCGAAGGGCACGTTGTTCTTGTTCACCGTGATGCCCACCGCGTCCAGCGCCTCCTCGACGTCCCGGCCGGTAAGCCCCTGGGGGCGGAGGTCCACCAGCAGCAGGTGGGTGTCCGTCCCTCCGGATACGATGCGCAGGCCTCTCTCGGCCAGCGCCTCCGCGAGCTTCCTGGCATTTCTTACCACCTGACGCTGGTAGGCGGCGAACTCCGGCTGCATGGCCTCCTTCAGGGCCACCGCCTTGGCGGCAATGACGTGCATGAGGGGCCCGCCCTGGACCCCGGGGAAGACGGCATGGTCCAGCTCACGGGCGTAGCGCTCCCGGCAGAGGATCATCCCTCCCCGCGGCCCACGCAGGGTCTTGTGGGTGGTGGTGGTGACGAACTCGGCGTAGGGGACGGGGTCGGAGTGAACCCTGGCCGCCACCAGCCCGGCGAAGTGGGCCATGTCCACCATGAGCAGGGCCCCCACTTCGTCGGCTATCTCCCGGAAGGCCCGGAAATCGATGTCCCGGGGATAGGCACTGGCCCCGGCGATGATCAGGCGGGGTCGGCAGCGCCGGGCTGTCTCCGCTATCTCCTCGTAGTCCAGCCTTTCCGTCTCCCGGTTCACGCCGTAGAAATGGGCCCGGTAGAGGGCCCCGCTGATGTTGGCGTGGGTCCCGTGGGTGAGGTGGCCACCCGCCGCCTTGTCCATGCCCAGTATGACGTCGCCGGGTTTGAGCACGCAGAAATACACGGCCAGGTTGGCCTGCGCCCCGGCGTGGGGCTGCACGTTGGCGTGTTCTGCTCCGAAGAGTTCCTTGGCCCGCCGGACGGCCAGCTCCTCGGCCACGTCCACGAACTCGCATCCCCCGTACCAACGCCGGCCCGGGTATCCCTCCGCGTACTTGTTGGTGAGGACGGAGCCGGCGGCGGCCAGCACGGCGGGGGAGGCGAAGTTCTCCGATGCTATGAGCTCGATCTTGCGCCGCTCCCGTTCCAGCTCCCCCCGGATGGCCTGCGCTATCTCCGGATCCACCCGGGCGATCTCCTCCCAGCCGTTCATCCTTCCTCTCCGGAGCGTTCCATCTCCTCCATCCCGCAGCGTTCCATCTCCTCCATCTTTCTCAGCCTTCGGGAATGCCTGCCCCCTTCGAAGGGCGTCTCCATCCAGGTTCGGACAATCTCCTCGGCTACCCCGGGGCCCACCACCCTGGCGCCCAGGGCCAGGACGTTGGCGTCGTTGTGCAGGCGGCTGAACCGCGCGGTATACAGGTCGTTGCAAACCGCCGCTCGTATCCCGGGGACCTTGTTGGCCACCATGGCCATGCCTACGCCGGTGGCGCAGACGGCGATCCCCCGATCCGCCTCTCCCTCGGCCACGCGGCGTGCCACCTTGGAAGCGAAATCCGGGTAGTCGCAGGACTCCTCGGAGAAGGTTCCCTCGTCCAGGACCTGATGGCCCTCGCGGCGCAGCCACTCGGCTATCATCCGCTTGAGGGCGTACCCGGCATGATCGCTGCCCAGGGCCACCTTCACGACCACCTCACCGCCTCATCCGCTCCTGCCCGCCACGGCTGGCCTCCCCACGCCGCCGGGAACGGGAATCCCGAAGAGGGCGCGCATGGCTTTCTCCAGCGCCAGGTCCAGGTCCTCGGCCACGCTTATGTAGACCTGGAGCGAGCTCCCGAACGGGTCAATTATATCAGAGGAGGACGACTGCATATCCGCCAGGTACCTCTCGCCCTCGGGAGATCGGGTCAGCATGCGTAGCACTTCCCTCAGCCTGGCCGCCGCCTCCTCCTCGTCCCTTACCGTCCTCTCCCCCAGGCGGGCGACGACGTCCTCCGATCTCTCGGCCAGATATCCGAGAGTAGTAGATCTTTCCAAAAGCGCGGGGTCCATCCTCTCCAGGGACAGAAGGTGTTCCCTGGCCATGGCCAGCACCAGGTCCGAGCGGCGTAGCAGATCCTCGGTGAGGACGGCAGCGCGGTGGCCCAGCAGGTCCACCCCCCAGAGGTCCATGACCTGGACGGCGGCGTCGGCGGCCGGGCTCCCACTAACCGCCGAGACCCCCGCCGATGCGGCGCGCACGAAACGCAGGTGCAGGTAGTCCCTCTCCAGGCGCCTCCGGAAAAGCGCCTCCGCCATGGGACTCCGACAGGTGTTCCCGGTGCACAGGAAGAGTATCTGCATTCTTAGCCTCCTCCTCGAAGCGCCCGCCTTCCCGTCCGCCCGGGACACCCTCGGCCTCCGCAGGGAGGAGGCGGACCCGGCCCCGTCCCCGTCCCACTGAATCGCCCGCCTCCACCCGGATCCCGCACACGGCCTGCGGTCAGCGAGGCCTCAACGCCTTTTCCAGCTCCTCCCGGGAGATGTCACCGGGACGGAGTATCTCCACCCCTTCCTCCGACAGCCGGGCCACCGTGGAGGGCCGTCCCGTGCCCGATCCACCCTGCACCAGGACCAGATCCACCCTCTCAACTACCCGGGAATCCAGGTCTTGCGGGTCCGCGGGGGGTGCTTCCCCGGAGATATTGGCGCTGGTGACCGCCAGGGGCCCGGTCTTACGCAAGAGACGAAGGAGGAAGGGGTGGTCGGGGACGCGTATGCCCACCTCTCCCGAGCCCGGTGCCACCCATTCCAGCCACCGCAGGGGACCAGCCCTGACCACCAGGGTCAGCGGTCCGGGCCAGAAGACGGCAAGGCGGAGCAGCGGTCTCCTCCACTCCGGGGCCACCAATTCCGCGGCGCGGCCGGCATCCGCGACCATCACCGGCAGGGCTCGGGACGCATCCCTCCCCTTGAGCTCGAAGATGCGGGCCACGGACTCCCGCAGGTCCACCCTGGCGGCCAGACCGTAGACCGTCTCCGTGGGAAGGACGACTACGCCCCCGCGCGACAGCGTCTCCGCGCACCGGGAGAGCAGCTCCTGCTCGGAATGCTCTTCGGAACGAAGTATCTCGGGCACAGGGACATTTTACAGTATGAGGGGAGAGGTACGAAGTCTACGGCCCGACGGTGCGGAGGAAGTGCTTCTGATGCCTCCAACCTCACCTACCCCCCTTGAAGCCCTGTGAGGACCGGGGAAAACTGTGAAAAAGAGCGCGCCTCTCCCTTCGAAGGCGCCGGGGTGGAGGCGGTAAAGGGCCGGAATCCGTCATGGCGCCTGAGCGCATCCCTGCACCTTCAAAAGGCGCCGGGGTGGAGGTGGAAAAACCAGAAAAGCCAGCACGGCACCTGAGCGCACCCTGCCCTTTTAAAAGACTCGGGATGGAGACGAAAAGCCGCTCCCGGTTCCGAGGCCGGAGCGCGGGATCGGGACGACCTCTTCCTAATGCCCGTCGCCGCCCAGGACGATAAATAAATGCTGAAGGGGAGACCGTGAGGAGCGGGGACCGCACGGCGGGCTCGTGCCCGACCGCCTGAAGAGTGCGGGTAGAAGAGACGCGTGAAAAGGTGCCCCTGTCAGGCGCGCGGCGGCGGACCATCGTTCCGGCGACGCGAGACGGCGGAGAAAGGAACCGGGATATGTTCGATGACCTCCCGCAGGAAGAAGAGGGATCCGGGACGCGGGAAGCAGGAGAAGAGCTGGCCCGCAGGGCGGTAGAGCTGCTCATCGCCCTCAACGCGGCCATGATCAACATCCACATGTACCCGCCCACAAGCGACATGATCAGCGCCTCGGTGGAGACCGCATACGCCAGGCTGGAACCCCTGCTGGAGACCACGGGCACCCTCACCCTGGGGGAAGCGGACAACCTCCTCCTGGTGAACGGGGAGAGGCTCCACGACCGGGACCAGGCCCGACCGCCCGTGCTCTCCTTCCTGGAGGGGTTGCGGCGCCGCGACGTATACAGCATCACCTTCGAGCGGGGCATCGACCAGCAGGAGTTCCTCACCTTCCTCTACATCATGGCCCGCGACCCCGAGGAGCTGCGCCGCTGCGGCGGCCTGGAGGAGGAGGTATCCCGCCAGGGCTGCTCCCACATCCAGGTCAACGAGAGGCGCTTCGTATCCATAACCGACGAGGAAGTGGTCGCCGCCGAGGCGCGGGAGGAAAGGGCGGAGGAGATCAGGGCCGAGGAGGAGGAGCTCCGGCGGCTGGAGGAGAAGCTCAAGGACGAGCGCTTCGTGGCCTACGTCATGGGGACCCGGGGCCGGCGCGAGGTGGGCGAGGAGGCCGTCCGGGACGTCATCTCCAACCCGCCCCGCCTGGGGATGCTCCTGCGCCAGGCGGTCCGGGAAATCGTGGCGGGCAGGGATGATCCCGAGGAGGCCCTCGAGGAGGTGGTGAGGGGGCTGGAAAGGGCCGCCGTCCTCCTGGACGAGGTTCCGGACCTCGAGCTCCGCCGCATGGACGGGGAGGAGGTGGCCCGCGCCGCGGCCTTCCTCGAGTCCTCGGAGTTAAAGGACTTCCTGCTCCTGGAAAAACCCCCCGCCCTGGACGCCGTCACTCCGCGCAAGAAGATCCTGGAGAGCCTGCGCGAGAACAAGACCCTGGACCTTTTGGAGAGCGTCATCCGCGAGCACGAGTACCTCCACAGACTCTCCGACGACCAGGCCCTGCCCTTCAGCCCCGAGCAGGAGGAGCGGCTGGGGGAGCTCTCCTCTCTGATCGATGAGATCTACCAGGCCTCGGTGGGGAAGCCCTGGGAATCCAAGGTCAGCGACCGCATCTTCCAGGCGGACATGTGGAAGAAGATCGCCGAGGGCAAGGGGGAGAGGGGCAACGCCGGGGCCAGCACCCTCGTCTACCAGATCAGCAACCTGCTGGTCAGCGAGGGCCTGACCCTGGACATCGACGAGCTGTCCCGCGCCCTGAGCATCGACGAGAACATCCCCCGCCTGCTCCGGAAGCTCATGCGGGCCCGGAGGCCGGAGACGGTCATCCGGGTGGTGGAGAGCCTCCTGGACAACCTGGAGGACATGAGTCCCGAGATCCGCCTCAAGACGGCGGAGACCCTGCGCAACATCCCCTACGCCCTGGAGCTGAGCCGCCACCTCCAGGAACTCCCGGTGGCCTACGAGATGAAGGACCGCCTGCTGGACCGCCTGGAAAGGGAGCGGGAGCTCACCGAGATATACGCCACTCTGTCCGGGTGTCTGGCCACGCTGGCTCAGACCTTCATCCTCTCCAGGGACTACCGCGCCGCCCTCGAGATAATCGACACCTTCTGGCGCCACCACGGTGAGGACGGAGGGCGCAAGCCGGAGCAGCGCAAGGTGGCCATGGAGGCGGTGGTCTCCGTGGCCAGCCAGGAAGTGCTGGACGAGCTGGCCGGGGTGCTGCGGGAGGGAGACATCCAGACCATCACCGAGGTGGCCGAGCTGCTCATAAAGTTCGAGGACCGCTCCGTGCAGCCCCTCATCCAGGTGCTCAAGGAGAGCGAGGACCTGCTGGTGCGCCGGGTGACCTTCGAGGCACTGGAGAACATCGGAAAGGACGCCATCCTCAGCCTCATCAACGACCTCGAGAGATACAACCCCTGGCACATGTACCGCAACATAATCTCCATCCTGGCGGAGATCAGCAACCGCTCCATCATCCAGTCCCTGGCCCGCTTCATCAAGCATCAGAATCCCGAGGTCCGAAGGGAGACGGTGAAGGCCATCTCCCGCATCCGCACCCCGGAGACCGTCTCCCTGCTGGTGGAAGCGGTGGACGACCGGGACGAACAGGTGCAGAGGGAGGCCTGCCTGGGCCTGGGTCGCCTGCGGGACGTGAGCACAGTGCCCGTCCTGGTGGAGGTGGTGCGCCCGCCGCGGAGCTTCCGGCGGGAGAAGCACCGCACGGGGCAGGTGAAGGCGGCCGCCCTCTGGGCGCTGGGCGAGATCGGCGACCGATCCGCCGTGCCCTACTGCCGGCTTGTCCTGCGCCGGGGCTCCCGGCTTCCCTTCCGCTGGGGAAGGAACGACCAGGTGAGGGCGGCGGCGGCTCTGGCTCTGGGTGCCATCGGCGGCGAGGAGTGCCGTTCCATCCTCCAGCAGCACGCTTCGGACCGCAGCGACGAGGTGCGCCGGGCGGTGGCGGAAGCCCTGCGCATCATGCAGCGCCGCAGGGTGTCCTCGTGACCCTTGCGAGAGGGGTGGGCGCTTTCTTCACTCGGGAGCCCCGCCCGCTTCCACGGCGAATATGGGAGGGATGGAAAGATGAACCAGTGAAAAGCCCTTCCCCAGTATCCCCTCCGCCTCCTTCCAGGCCCGCTCCAGCGAATCGGCCCACTGGAAACCCAGCCTCTCCACCACCTCGCGGCGCCGTGCTCCCACCACGATGATCCTCTCCAGGTGGCGCAGGGCCAGGCCGCACCAGTACCAGACGTAGAAGGGATGCACCCCGTGGTAGGAATGCTCACGGCGATATGCGCGCACGTATTCCCGGCGGGAGGCGAATCCCTCCTCGAAGCGCTCCTCCATCTCCGCCGGGTCACGGGTCTCGGTCAGAACCCGGTCGAAGAACTCCACGTAGGGCAGGTGGTGACGGCGGTGGAAGCCGGGGCGGAAGGGCTGGAGGAGGACCATCACCCCGCCCCCGCGCACCGCCGGACGGGCTATGTGGAGGTTGAAGACGTAGCCCAGGGCGGAGTTGGCCGCCAGCAGGGGGTTGATGCGGGAGAAGACCGCATAGGGGCTGATGTCCGGTAAGGCCAGGAAAAGGGCGTCGGCCTGTTCTTCCAGGCGCACGTTCTGCTGCCGGTAGAGCTCCCGCAGGGTCAGGCGGTGCACCTCCCCGGGACTCCCGGCGTGGACGGCGACGGGGGCATAGGCGCTGCGCAGCCGGGAGGACACCGCGGCCTTGACCGCCGCGGGAAGGGGCCTGGAGAGGCGGAAGGGAAGGGGCACCCGGTCCCGGGAGAGGGAGAGGTATCCCTGCAGGGGGCCGGGCCACACGCGGTTGTCGAGCACCGTCTCCACGCTGAGCAGCCGGGCGTGCCGGGACAGGTATTCGCCCTGGGCCCGGAGGACCTCGTGAAAGCGGCTGGCGGGGTCCATGACCGATCCCCCTTCCACCAGCACCCTCGGGTTGTGGTGTTCCCGGATGGTCCGGTAGGTCCCCAGCCCCACCAGGTAGGACTTCCAGCCCCCGTTCATGCTGGTCCAGTTGACGTTGACGTACACCGTGAGGTCCGATTCCAGTATCTTCCTGTTGACCTCCACGCGGTAGCCCTCGGGGGTGGTCCCCAGGTCCACCACCCCCGCGGGGTCCTCGGCGTCGTGGTTGGAGATGCGGGCGGGCCCCATCACCGCCCACACCCTCTCGCCCAGGAGATGGCGCAGCTCCCTCTCCGTCCACTTGCGGTGCAGGCCCACGGCGCATACCAGCTCCACGTCCTCGCGGCGGACCCCCAGGGAGAAGAGCTCCTCCAGGACCGCCTCCACCGCCGGTCCCCGGGGGTCCCTGAGACACGGGGGAAGGGGCAGGCAGGGGTCGTCGAAAGCGACGGTCACTCTGGACCCCGGCCCAACCAGCTCGGCCAGGGGCGGGGAACCCACGGGTTCCCTCAGGGCTTCCCTCACCCTGCGCGGATAATCCCGGAGGGGCGGGAGAGGGGGTGGCGCCTCCACCACCCTGGTCCGCTCCGGGAGGTCCACCATGACCAGGTCGTCTCCGTAAAAGACCAGCCTTTTCACCGCCAGACCTCCCTCATGCGCAAAGCCCCCGGGGCTCCGCCTCCCGCGCCTCAGCCCATGGCCCCCGAGGCGAGGATCCTCTCCACCTCCTCCGGTCCCTTGCCCAGCAACTCCTCCAGGAACCAGCGGTTGTGCTCCCCGAGGGCGGGCGCCGGTCCACGGGGACGGATGTCGCTCTCCGCCGCCTTCATGGCCGGCCCGAAGATGGTGATGGTCCCCGCTCCCGGCTGCTCCAGGTCCACCAGCATGCCCCGGGCCCGGGTATGCGGCTCCTCCACCACCTGCTTCACGTCCCGTATGGGCGCCCCAGGGACCTCGTGTTCCTGCATCAGCCGCCAGACCTCCTCGGTGGTCAGGCCGGAGGACCATCCCTCGATGATCTCCCTGAGCGCCGGTTGGTTGGCGTTGCGGGCCATGAGGTCCCGGAAGCGCTCGTCCTCGGCCAGCTCCGGACGGCCCATGGCCCGGCACAGGTTGTGGAAGGGCTGATCGCCCACGCAGATGATGAGCACGAAGCCGTCGCGGGTTCGGAAGGTGTCGAAGGGCGTGACGTAAGGGTAGCGGTTTCCGGTGCGCCGGGGGACGTTCCCGGTCACCGTATAGTCCACGAACTTGGCCTCCAGGAGGTTGATCCCCACGTCGTACATGGAGATGTCCAGATACTCGCCCTTCCCGGTCCTTTCCCGGGCGAAAAGGGCGGCGCACACCCCGAAGGCGGCGTAGAAGGCGGTGGATATGTCCACGATGAGGGTGCCGGAGCGCAGGGGAGGGCCGTCAGGAAAACCGGTGGTGCTCATCAGTCCGCTCATGGCCTGGATGACCGCGTCGTAAGCCGGCAGGTGAGCCAGCGGCCCGTACTGCCCGTAACCGGAGATGGAACACATGACCAGGCGCGGGTTTACGCCCTTGAGGGCCTCGTAGTCCAGGCCCAGTTTCTTCATCACCCCGGGGCGGAAGTTCTCCACCAGGACGTCGGAGACGGAGACAAGCTCCTTGAAAAGGGCCACTCCCTCCGGGTTCTTGAGGTCCAGGGTGATGCCCTTCTTCCCCCGGTTGAGGACGGTGAAGGAGGCGGAAACGCCGTCCTTGTACGGGGGAAAGAGGCGTGCCTCGTCGCCCAGGCCCGGCCTCTCCACCTTGATGACCTCCGCCCCCATGTCCGCCAGGAAGAAGGTACAGCCCGGCCCGGCCACGGTGGTGGTGAAGTCGATCACCCTTATGCCCTCCAGCATGGAACGCATGACAAACCTCCTCGGGTCGCATCTCGGCACCCGACCTGTCCTTTCCCCACTATTATTTCCCCGGCGCCCCTCGCCCGTAACCCCTGCCACCCGTCTCCCCGCGCCGTTCAGGTATGGGTCCGAGGCCCCTCCGGGGCAGGGTGAAGTAGAAGGTCGAGCCCTTTCCAATCTCGCTCTCCGCCCAGATGCGTCCACCGTGGGCTTCCACGATGCGCCTGGCGATGGCCAGCCCCAGGCCGCTGCTCTTCTCCCCCGCGGTGCCCTTGACGCTGGTGGTGCCGAAAGGTTGGAAGAGGCGGCCGATCTCCTCCCGGGGGATCCCCTGCCCCCGGTCCCGTACGGCGACGACGGCTTCGTTCCCGCTCTCCGATACCTCAACCGTGACCACGCTTCCGGGAAAGGAGAACTTCACCGCGTTGCTGAGGAGGTTGTTGAGCACCTGCTCGACCTTGACCCTGTCCGCCTCCACCACTATATCGCGCGTTCTCGCCGTGGTGCGGAGCTCGATGTTCTTCTTTCCGGCGAGGAAACGGTTGAAGCCCACCACCCTTTCCGTCAGGGCCACGAGGTCCAGAGGCTCCAGGTCCAACCTCATCCTCCCCGCCTCGACGACGGAGAGGTCGAGGAGGTCGTCGATGAGGCGGACGATGAACTCCCCGTAATCCACCACCGCTCCCAGCAGGCCTGCTTCCGCCGGTTCCAGGCGTCCTTGGAGGAGCGACTGCAGCGATTTCCCGGCCATGATGATGATGGAAGCGGGGCTGCGAAGGTCGTGGGCCACCATTCCCAACAGCCTGTTCTTCTCCTCGTTCAACCTCTCCAGGGACACGTTCTTCTTGGTCAGCTCCCGCTGCATGTTGGCCAGCTCGTTGTTCATGCGCGTCAACTGTTCGTAGAGCCCGCTGTCCCGGTCGTCGTCCAACCGCGCCCGTTCCAGTTGGGCCTGCATGCAGGCGACGGCGGCGTTGAGCGCATCCCCTGCGTCGCCGACAACGGCCTCGTAGAGGGCTTGGACCTGGCGGTGGGATCCCGCCCCAACCACCAGGAAGGATTCGGCCACAGCGCCCGCATAGAAGTGGTAGGTGCGTATCTCCTCCCCCAGGGCCAGGTTGAACTCCCAGTCGAGGGCCACGCCGATTTCGCGCAGTTCCAGGAAAAAATTGACGGCTTTGGTCCTTTCCTCCGCCACCACCATAGCCGAAAAAGGACGAGGCAGGGGATAAGGGGCTACGATGCCGAGGTCGTCCCGCAGAACACGGGTTATCCAACCTCTCCGATCGCAGAAAACGATTATGAAAGGTTCCCTCTGTCCCGCCCTCACGTCCCCTTCGTCTCCCTCCTCTCCCCTCACCATGGGTTCAGGTTTCCCTCCTCCTGCACTCACTATTTGGCCGGCGGAGGGACACCCCGCCGTCCGCATGCCGCGTGGGGAAGCTCGAAGAGGGCCGAGAACGGTGTTTTTCGTATATCACGCCCCGCACAGCTCCCGGGCCACGCGCACCGCGCCTTCCGCGTCCGGAGCCCATCCGTCCGCTCCCACCTTGCGCCACAGCTCCTCGTCTACATTGAACGGGTATCCGCCGACGATGACCAAGACCTCCTCTCCAAAACCGCTCCCCCGCACCTCGGATATGAGTTCGGCCACCTCGCCCACATGGAAAGACATGGTGGCCGAAACGGCCAGCACCCGCGGCCTTTTTTCCCTGATGGTCTCGATCACGCTACGCCGCGGGGTGTTGGCTCCGAGATAATAAGTGTCCCACCCTTCCATCTCCATTATGTCGGAGACCATGCGCAGTCCTATCTCATGCAGCTCCCCGGCCACGCATGCCGCCACCAGCCTCTCCTCCCTCCTCTCCCCGCTGAACACGCGCGGATAGAGCTGCGACATGATGAGCTGAGTGGCCGCGGTGCAGTAATGCTCCTGTGCTACGCTCACGCGGTTCATCTGCCAGAGCCTGCCCAATTCCCGCTGGCTGGGCTGGAAGACGTGGAGGTAGATATCCTTCACCGGTGTGCCGCGCTCCACCGCCTCCATGATGAGGCGGCTTGCTTCATGCCTGTCCCCTCTGAGCAACGCGTCCAGGTACGGCCGCGCCAGGTCCCTCAATGGGGACTCCTCGAGGAGATCCCTCTCCTCCGGAACGGGAAGCTCCCCGTATCGCTCCCGCATCTCCCTCAGATAAAGGCAAGCCCGTTCGGCCGCTTCTCCCCGAAGCTCGAGGGAAAGGACCTCCTCCATGCACTCGAGGTTGACGAGCATATCCTCTTCAGGCAGATGGAGGGCCGTAAAAAGCGATTTCACCCAGGTCATGTAGTCCTCGAACAGCGGCTCCGACCCGAGGGAGACGGCCTCGGCGAGATATGCCAGGTGATACTTTACGTCCTGCCTGCATATGTCCATACCCACCGGGCCGTAGCGGACCTCGAGATCCGGCTGTCTCTCCTTCTGAAGCTGGAGTATCCTGTCCGCCAACTCCCCGGCGCGCCTCGCTATCTCCTCGCGTGCCTCGCGTGCCCCACCTCCATACCCAGGGCTGTCAGCCAAGGCGATCACCTCCGTAGGGCGCTTACTCCACGCATACTACCATGACGCGGAGAAGGTCCATGCCCTCGACGTCGGAAAACGCTCGAGGATCCCTTTCCCCAAAGCCCCTCTCTCCATCCCACATCAGACGGTCCTCCCATCATGGTACAACCACAGCGGAGAATCCGCGACCTCAAAGAGGACGGTGTTTTCTCCCCGCATAACAGCGACAAAGCCGGCGAACCGCCGTGGACTCGACGGCTCCGCCTGATACGTGTGCGCGAGGTCGTCCTTGCCGCCCGGGAAGGTTTGTAACCGCGTACACGAGCCGCGGCGGGGGACAGGGGTTTACACCGGCCCTCCCCGACGGCTCGGGGAGTGGCGACGTGCAGGTTCGGGCCCCAACCCCACCGTTAACCGACAGCCGCCGAAGGCTGCGAGGGGCTCCGAGCCCAGCGCCCTCCGGGAACCCGCCGGAGGCCGGGGGGCCAGAGCCCGACCACCTGCGACCTCCGAAGTCCGTACAAAGACCTCTCATCGCATAGCTCACAGTCGCCGCGAGGACGGAGCCTCGGCCGCGCTCGGACTTTACAGAACCGTTGGCTATGAGTGGTTCAACATCATGCGAACGCAGGCGGGTAGCCTCCTCCGCGCTCAGACTATCCCGGCTACACAGGCGGCTGTAGATCCACGGGATTGCCGTGGTCATGGGAACGATGGGTCACGCTGCGCTTGAAGGTCATGTCCTGCAAGGGACTGTCCTGCGGCACCCGGGCGGCAAGATCGGCGCCTTCCCGCCCCAGGCGACCTTCAATCCTCTGGCCTTTTTCTTTTCCCTCCTCTCCGATGATCACCTATATCTTCGCCGTGGAGAGCGGGATTGCAGCCCTATCCGCCCCCCTTCTCGGTACTCCGCTCGACCGCCGTGCGCGGTTTACCGACTTCATCCCACTCGATCCGGCAGCGTTTTCTTCCAGGGCTAAGTCGGAGGAAGGCGGAGGCAACGATACACCCGACCTTTTCCGCCGTTTCCGCGTACAACAACCAGTCGAGTATGTCCTCCGGCAAAAGCCGAGCAGGTGCATGCTCACGGTCACGGTGGAGGGATAGCCGGGCATGTCCCTCCGGCCCGAGGGGGTTTTCGTGGTCGAGAACATCACCTGTGAGGACCACAGCCGCGGGCCGCCACCACGGCCGCTCTGCGCGATGCGCCATGGATTATAATCTTTCCGGTCTCCACGTTGTCGGAGCCCGGCATCGCCTGCCGCCGCGTGGCGTGCAAGACGGAAGCTCCCGGTGCGAGCTCGGGCGCGGCTGTAGGGAGGACCGTGGCGGTTTGGGCTTCCCCGAGGCCTCACATGGTCTCCATATCCCGAAAGGAGCGAGCGTGAATGCGGACGGGTTCAGAAGCCTCGCCGGGAGGTTGCGCCTCTCCCTCGACCGGCGGCTGAGCGCCTCCAACCTCCTGGAGAGGCTGGCACGGATCTACGGAGGGTCCACGGCCCTTAGGCTGCACCGTCCCTTCATGCCCTCCCTGTCCCCCGGCACCCGCGTATCCTTCCGGGAGGCCCTGCGCCTCACCGACCTGGCGGCCGAAGCCCTGATCCGCGTCCTGGACCTGCGCAGGGGGGAACGCGTGCTGGTGCTGACTCCGGAGGCGGGTGAAGCCCTGATGCTCCTGGCCTCGCTGGTCAAGGCGGGGGGTATAGCCGTGCTCCTGCCGCGACTCCCGGAGGAGGGGGAACTGGACCTCGTGCTCCGGGGCGGCGGGATCGGCAAGGCCCTGGTGGGGAGCGGGTTCTTCAGGAGCCTTCACCCGGAACGGCTGGAGACGCTGCGCGAACGCGGCGGCCTCCGCCTCCTGGCCGTGGAAGCGGGAGACGCCGCGCCGGGCGAGACCTCGCTGGAAGAAGCTTCCTCCCAGTCCTCCGGATTCTTCATCCCCTACACCCTCAAGCCCGGAAGCGTGGTCATGCTCTCCCCACGCAGGGGTGCGGACGGGAGGCCTCTCCTGGTGATGACCACCAGCCGCGCCCTTCTCCACCCGACGCGCGTGCTGGCCCCCATCTTCCCCGCGGCAGGGGGAGGGCGGTGCCTTCTCCTTCTCCCCCCGGACGGCCCCACCTTCGTTGCCGCCGCATTCCTGGCCTTGAGCGCCGGCCTGTGCCTGGATACCGTCGATGCTTCGGCGAACCCCTCGGGGGATATCGTGGACGAAAGCGCTTGCGCGGTGATGACCGCTCCCCGAGAGCTCGACCACAAGGCGGAAGTCCGCCCTGCGAGCGACTTCACCGGTCGAGCACGCTTCCTCGTATGCACTGACGAGACGGCCTTTTCTTTCGAGGACGGGAAGAGCCCCCTGCCTCCGGCCGCCGTGTCTCCCGGGGACGTGGCGGCCTCCCGGCCCGGCCTCCTCCCCGGGACCTTTCCTCCTCCCGGCGGTCTCGTCCTCCTGGAATTTATTTCCTTGCATGAGACGGCACCGTTCGCCCTCTTCCGGCTCTCCGCCTCAGGGAAGAGGATCCGCCTCCGCACGCCCTTCCTGCCCCTCCCGCCCAACCGGGTAAGGCTGCGAGCCGACCCCGTCACGGGAAAGCGTGTGGTTGCGGCCATCCGTGGCCCCGCGGTCTCCCCTGGATGGTGGAACGACCTGGAGACCTCGCTCCGCGCCTGGGAAAAGGGCTGGTTCCACCCGGACACGGCGTTTCCCGCGGTGTCCCTGTCGGGATAGCCTCGGGGAAGCGCCGGAGGCCCCTTCCCTCCCCGCCTTTTTCCGTGAGCGACACCGCCGCCTTTTCCGGAAGCGTCTAGCCGGTCTGCCGGACGCGCCGGGACATCCCGGCAAGGCGTTGCGGACCGGAGAGGGCGAAGCCCCACCCCGCGGCCGGGGAAAATCCCCGGGCCGGAGGACAGGGAGATTTATGGCCTATGCCCGTTATGCAATGGGTGGAGGACCGGGGGGTGGAGGCGGAACGACGTTGTCCCCCCACGTGGGTCGTGCTATCATCGGTTCGCGAGGCTGGTCGGCGGAGGGCAGCGGTTGAGCGATCTCTCTTCCGCGCGCGGCCTGGGAGGGCAGGGCGACGCTATCCCCGCCTGGCGGGGAGGAAGGAGGGGATCATGGCCGCATACCGTGGGAGGAGCAAGAAGAGTTTCGACCGCATCCTCAAGCTCTACCGCTACAAGGACCTGGCCTTCCGCATGACCAACTGGCCGCTTTTCCGGGAGCTGGGCGGAGCGGTCATCGACTACCGGAACACCAATCTGACCTACGTGCCCATATACCAGGAGATGGAACTCCCCGCCGGCACCGCCGCGCCGCTATCGGTCATCGAGCACTTCATCCACCAGGCTTCCCACCACGTCATCCTCCACCGCTGCCCCTGCCGGAGCGGGAACGGCTGCCGGGAGTTCGACCCCCACTTCGGCTGCACCTTCCTGGGGCCGGCCGCCCGCCACGTGGACCCCGAGGTGGGCCGTCACGTGACCGCCGAGGAAGCCCTGGAGCACCTCCACCGGGCCACGGAGATGGGGTTGGTCTCCTGCCTGGGCAAGTTCAAGGGGGACGCCGTCATGCTGGGGGTCAGGGACCACCACCGTCTGATGACCATCTGCCACTGCTGCCCCTGCTGCTGCATCTCCACCGCCATCCCACTGGCCTCCCGGAAGGCCCGGGACCTGCTGGTGAGGATGGAAGGCCTGGCGGTGGAGGTGGACGAGAGGCTGTGCCGCGGCTGCGGCAAGTGCGTGGAGGCCTGCGTCTTCCGCCAGGTCAATCTGGTGGAGAGGAGAGCACGGACCGGTGATGCCGCCGGTGCGGCGTCCGGAGGGGCGACCCGTCCCTCAAAGCACTCTCGCGTGGTGGCGGTCATCGGTGAGGAATGCAAGGGATGCGGCCGCTGCGCCGCGGCCTGCCCGGAGAAGGCCGTGCGCATCCGCGTGGAGGACCCCTCCTACATCGAGGCCTGCGTGCGGCGCATATCCTCCACGGTGGAGGTCAGGTGAGAGGCCGCCTCCCACCCGACAGCCATATGCGAACAGATCGCTCCATCATCGACTGCGGTGGAGGTCGGTCGAGGTTGCTCCCGCTCAACCGAATCCCTTTTCCACCTACCGCAGCGCCGCATGTCCTCCGCCGCGGACGGACGGTGAAGAAGTGCCTCCCGCTCAGCCCTCGTACCTCTCGATGAGTTTGGAGGCTATCAGTCCGGAGGCCACCGTGGAGGGAACCCCACCGCCGGGATGGGTGGAGGCTCCGGTGAGGTAGAGCCCCTTTATGCTCTTGGACCTCGCCGCCGGCCGGAACACCGCCTGCGCCGGGAGGTCCATCTGCAGCCCGTAGATGGCTCCCCCCGGGGAGAGGAGCCGCCGCTCGAAGTCCAGGGGCGTGGAGACCTCCAGCACGGTGACGTGGTCGGCCAGGCCGGGTATGGCCTTCTCCGAGAGGCCCTGTATCATGCGCTCCGCCACCCTCTGCTTCTCCCGGTCCCAGTCGGTCCCCTCCAGACGGTAGGGCCCCATGCCCATGATGTTCAGGACGTGGTGGCCCTCCGGGGCCAGGGAGGGGTCGGACTCCGTGGGCCAGCAGATGAGGCCGTGAACCCGCTCCGGGATCCTCCCCCGCCGGAAATCGTTCCACCAGAAGTCGTTCATCATCTGCAGGGGGCCGATGGTCAGGCTGTGGTGGGCCTCCAGGGGCGGCCGGTAATCCACCCCCAGGTAGAGCATCACGCAGGACATGGAGACCTCATAGCTCTTGATGCCGTAGCGCGCCAGCCAGGGCAGGTGCTCCTCCCCGATCATCTCCAGGTAGAGCTTCTTGGCGTTGACGTTGGAGACCACCAGGTGGGAGGTGATCTCCGTCCCGTCGGCCAGCCGCACCCCCTCCACCCGGCGGTCCCGGACCAGCACCCTGTCCACCCGGGTGTTCAGGCGCACCTCCATGCCCAGCCTCTCCCCCAGGCGCCGGAAGGCCTGGGGGATCTGGATCATCCCCCCCTTGGGATACCAGATGCCCTCGTGCTCGGAATAGGGGATGAGGGCGATGAAGCCGGGGGCCAGCTCCGGGGGGAGCCCGCAGTAGAAGGACTGAAAGGACATGGTCTGCTGCACCACGTCGTTCTTGAAGTACTTGAGGATGACGTCCTGGTAGCTCCGGAAGAAGAGGGGGAGGAACTTGAGCATGCGCGGGTTGCGCAGCCCCATCTTCACCATGTCCAGCATTCCGTTGCAGGGGTTGGTGAAGAAGGTCTCGATGGTCTGGCGCATCATGTCCGCGAAATAGTCGGCCAGGCGGTACCACTGCCTTCCGTCCTCCGGGGAGATGCGGGAGATGACCTCCGCCGTCCCCTCCAGGGAGAGGGGGTAGTTGATGCGCGACCCGTCCTCGAAGATGTAGCTGTAGATGGGGTCGCAGAGGACCAGTTCCACCTCCTCCTCGAAGGAGGTCCCCAGCTCCTGGAAGGCCATGCGGATGGGGTGGATGACCTCCACTATGGAGGCCCCCACGTCGAAGTGATAGCCCTCCCGCTCGAAGGTGGAGCAGCAGCCCCCCACCCGGTCCGACTGTTCCAGGACCAGGACCTTGCGCCCCTGCTTGGCCAGGAGGGCCCCGGCGGATATCCCGCCGCAGCCCGCCCCGATGACGATGACGTCGTAATCGGCCATCTCGCTACCTCCTCGGATCATGGCCCCGCCCCGGCGCAGCACGTGCCTCCGTGCGCCGCGCGCCGCGAGCCTGCCTCGCTCTACCGGCCGTCCTGCAAGGCCGTCCGGAGATCCTCTCGGACCTCCACTCAGAGAGCGGCTTTCTTCATGCGCAGGGTGTCGTATTCGAAACGCCTCAGGCACACGTTGTTGGGATCGTAGATCATCTTCATGGTCCGGTAGGTGTCCACGTAGGTGGCCGCCTGGGGGAAGAGCAGGCCTATCAGGTCGTGCAGGGGCCCCGCCCCCTCCACCAGGGGCCAGATCCCGAAGCACACCCCGGAGCCCTTGCGGAAGGAGGCGGCCATGGCCGCCAGGGTCCCGCTTATGGTGCGCAGGCTGTCCTCGGGATTGGACTGGTCGATGAAGATGTCGAACTCGATGAACCCCAGCCTCCCCATGTCGTAGGGCTGGAAATAGGTGGCTATGAGGTCCGCGGAGATGACGTTGTCGTCCGTGCCCACCTGTGAGGTCATGGCCCGCATCATCTCCCGGTTTATCTCCGGGAGGTATTCCAGGTGGTCCAGTCCGAAACCCACGAAGAAGGAGCCCTTTACCCGCTGCACCCGCACCGACTCCCGGAAGAACTTGGTAAATTTATCCACGCCCAGGATGCGGCCCTCGGAGATCTGCTCCACCACCTCCCAGTCCATGAACTCGAACTCCGGGGCCACGGCCAGGATGTCCTCCTCGCAGACCCGGCACTTGGCCTCCGTCTCTTCCTGGGAATAGCCTCCGGTCACCGGCACCACGTAGTGACGGGGGAACATGGGGATGAGCTTGGCCGATTCGGCGTTGGTCTCCGCCAGGAAGATGCCCATGTAGGTGTTCTGGAAGTAGGCGTTCTCCACCGCGATGTTGCGCTGGCTTACGGCCTTGAGGGCAGGGGCTATGTGTTCCCACTTCTCCGTGTCGCTGACCGGGACGGTGAGCTTGAGGTGCCTGGGCTCAGGATAGAGGCGGATGGTCATCTCGGTTATGATGCCCATGGTCCCCAGGGAGCCCCGGATGAAGGCCCGCACGTCCGGCCCCGGCCCGGGCAGGTGGGCGTTGTCCGCCCCGTAGGCCTGCGGACCGCAGACCATGACCTTCCCCTCCGGGAGGACGATCTTGTAGCCGATGATGTGGTCCAGCCCCACCCCGTACTTGTTGGCCAGTGTGGAAATATTTCCCATCATGATGTTGGACACCACCGAGGCGTTGGCGGAGGTGGAGGGGTTGATGAGGCGCAGCCCCCTCTTCAGGGTCTCCGTCTGCAGCTGGGCGAAGGTGACCCCGGGGCCGATGGTGCAGTACATGTTCTCCTCGTCGATCTCCAGGATTCGGTCCATGCGCCGCAGGTCGCACAGGATGCCCCCGTAAGGAGGGATGGTCATGCCCAGGGTGTTCAGACCCGTCCCGTAGGGGGTCACGTCGATGAGGTACTTGTTGGCGATCCTCATGATGGCCACCACGTCCTCGGTGGAGCCTGGAAGGGCCACGATGTGGGGGTGGTTCATGGGCACCACCGACTGGTCCCGGGCGTAGGCCACGGTGATGTTGATGTCGTCGGACACCCATTCCTCGCCCAGAGCCTCCTGGAGCTCCCGGTAGGCCTTCTCCAGGTTCTCCGGCCGGTTGTGGGTACCGTCGATCTCGTGTTTGACCGGCACCCGGATGATCTTCCTCTCCCGCAGGTCCTTCTTCAGGTCCTTCCCTTTCATCTCCCCCTCCTCCTCGGGTCAGGTCCCGGGCCTCCGAACCCGTGAGGCCGCCGTCCCGTTCCCTTCCTCCGGCCGGCCCCGCCGGGACCGCGCTGCCGCGCCGCCTCCCCGGGGCCCTCCGGGCCGCCATCCTATACCAGAAGCTGGTAAAGATCGAACACGGGAAGGGCGCCCCTCTCCTCGAACTGGGCCGCGCAGTGGGGGCAGGCGGTGATCACCGCTTCGGCGCCCACGGCGCGCGCTTCCTCCAGCCTCTCCTCCGCCGTCCAGGCGGAGAGCTCGGGGCGTCCCGCCTTCACCCCGCCACCCGCCCCGCAGCACCAGGAGTTCTCCAGGTTGCGCTCGAACTCCAGGAGCTCCAGGCCGGGGACGGCGGAGAGCAGACGGCGCGGAGCCTCGTATATCTCGCACCAGCGCCCCAGGAAACAGGGGTCGTGGTAGACCCCCTTCATCCTCCGCTCCCCACCCGGGGAGAAGGCCCCCTTCTTCAGGGCGCGCGCCAGTACCTCCGCGGCGTGGACCACCTCCAGGTCCATGGCCCGGGCGTACTCGTCGCGCAGGACCTGGAGGCAGTGGGGACAGGCGGTGATGATGCGCGCGGCACCCGTGGAGCGGAAGAGCTCGATGTTCTCCAGGGCGCGTTCCTCGAAGCCGTCCCGGTCCCCCAGGGCCAGGTTGAGGCTCCGGCAGCAGGGCTCGGCGTCCCCCAGCACCCCGAAATCCACCCCCGCCGCCCGAAGAGCGTTCACCAGGGAGGAGAGCCTCTCCTCCCAGCCCGGCGCCGCGTAGGCGCACCCCACGAAGAGGAGGGCCTCCGCCTTCTCCCTGGTGAGGTCCTTGAGCCCCAGGGCGGACACCGCCCCGCCCTTGAACCCCTTCTCCAGGCCGAAGGGGTTGTCCCGCTCCCGTGTGGACTGAAGAAGGGGGGCGTGGGCGGGCAGGGGGCCCCACCCCTCCTCCACGGCCTTCTCCCGCATGAGCTGGATGATGCGGGTGGTGTGCAGGCCCTTGAGGGGGAAGCACATCTCCTGGCACAGCCCGCACAGGTTGCAGGAGTAGATGATCTCCGCCGTCTTCTCCGTGGGCTCGAACTCCAGGTTGGTGATGGCCCGGGCGATCTCCATCATCCCCGCCGCGTAATAGGACTCGAAGCGGTACCGCGTGCCGCAGGGGCAGTTGGCGGAGAAGCGGGCGCTCACGAATTTCTGGACGTTTATGGACTGGCACATCTTGCACTTGCCGCACACCCAGTAGTCGTCCCGGTAGTCGGTGAGCTTCTCCCGGTTCCTGGTGAGACCCCGCTCCATGGCCTACACCCCCTCCATCAACTGGCCGGGATTGAGCAGTCCCTTCGGGTCCAGCACCCGTTTCAGGTTGCGGATCATGCGGACGTTCTCCTCGTCCAGGCGGGAGTAGACCAGCCTGGCCACCTCTCCCCGGGGCCGCCCCACGTGGGCCCCCCGGTCCAGCGCCTCCCGGTAGGCCCTGAACCAGACCTCCGGCAGGGCCGGGTCGTCGGGGGCGTGGTAGATGTCCGTCTCGCAGTAGAAGGCGGCCCCGTAGTAGCTGGGGATGGCCACCCGGCCCAGCTCGTAGCCCTCCGCCGCGGCGGCCACCGCCTCGAAGAGGGGGGCGGCCTTCCCGGCGAAGGTGAAGTATTCCACGGTCTCCACTCCGCCGCGGTAATGCGCCCGGTCCCTCACGTACCAGGGCCACTCGAACTTCTCCCGCATGAGGGAGGCCAGCTCCCCGTCCTCCCGCCTTCCCCCCAGGCCCTCGGCCATCTCCCGGGTCTGACGGTCCCAGATCTCCACCAGGGCGGGGTGGTTGTCGAAGCCAAAGACCACGCTCCAGGGCGGGAGCCGCCCGGCCAGGTCGTCCGCCGCCTCCGGGTCCGAGGTCAGGAGCACGGAGAGGTAGCGCCGGTCGGCGACCACGCACTCGAACACCTGGTCGTGGCGCGAGGCCAGGCGGGCGGCCTCCACCGCCGGTGCGGCCTCCCGGAAGCCGTAGGCGGTGACCCGCCTCTCCTCCCACCGCCGGTAGATCCAGGCCTTCATGGCATAGGGCATGCCGAAGACGTCTTCGCTTGCATGGAAGAAATTGGAATACATGGGCCCGAGGTCCTCGCGGAACTCCGAGTGCCCGTCCGGGGTGTACTGGTCTGTGCCGCTCATCCACAGGCGGCCGTCGGCCAGGATGGCGTGGAAGGTGGTGAACTGGTAGGGGCGGGTGGCCCCGTTGGCCAGGATGACGTCCCGGTCCAGGTAGGTCCGGACGATGGAGGACGAGGTGGCCGCGGCGGGCATGAGGATGCGCAGACCCCTGCGGTCCAGCTCCTCCTTGAGCCGCTCGAAGGTCACCCCGTACTCCACGAAGGCCAGGAGGTTGTCCTCGTCGATGCGCACGATGCGGTCGATGCCCGACAGGTCCACGAGGATCCCCCCGTAGGAGGCCACCTCCGGCGACATGTGCCCCCTGCGGTGGGTGTAGATGGGCAGTCCCCGCTCGTAGGCCCAGGAGGCGACGTCCGAGAGCTGAAAATGATCCCGCGGCCTCACCAGGGTGAGGTCCGGCCGCGGTGGCGGCTCGCGGAAATACGGGGCCAGCTCCCGGGGGTCGTCGGAGGCGATCCCCTCCCCCAGCGCTTCCCTGATGCCCTCCGCCACGGTTGTCATCCGCTCCACCTCCCCCTGCGGTCCGTTCAATTCACACCGATGCACGCGCTTTCCGCCGCCAGAGCCGGCTTCCGCCGGCGCCTTCCTTCCTCCCCGCCCCGAGCTCTGCCGACGGAGACCCGCTTCCTCCCGCTCCCCCGCCTCATCAGCGCCCTGCGTCCTCGCGCCGCGCGCGGCGCGCCAGGGCCCAGGCGGCCTCCGCGGTCCTCTCTATGGAGGAATAGACCGGTATACCAATATCTTCCAACATGCCGAACCACCGCTCCCCGTCCTCGCGGGAGGAACCCAGGAAACAGGCCAGCACCGGCTTTTCCGGGTGCTCCTCCCTCAACTCCTGGAGCAGCCCGGCGGCGTCGAACTCCGATTCCGGGACCAGGGTGAAGAGGACGGCCAGCATGTGGATGTCCTCCTGCCCCGCCATGGCCCGCAGGACCTCCCGGTAACCCCCCTCCACCCCGGAGGACAGGGTGGCCGACCATATGTCCGCGGGGTTTCCCAGAGGGGCCCAGGGAGGGACGCTCTTCCTCATGCGGCGCAGGGTCTCCTCCCGGAGGGGAGGCAGGCGGAGACCTCTCGCCAGGCAGGCGTCGGCCGCCAGCACCGTGCCCGCCCCGGTTATGGACACCACCCCCAGGCTGGGCCCCCGGGGCGGCGGGCAGTAGGAGAGGGCCTTGGCACATCCGAAGAGGCCCTCCAGGTCCTCCACCTGGATCACCCCCGCCTGGGCCATGGCTCCCCGGTACACGGCGTCCTCCCCGGCCAGGGACCCGGTGTGGCCGGCGGCCATGCGCGCCCCGGCCTCCGTCCTGCCCCCCTTGAGGAGGACCACCGGCTTGCGCGGCGTGACCTCCCGGGCCAGCTCCCAGAAGTCCCGGCCGCGGGCCAGCCCCTCGGTGTAAACGGCCACCACCCGGGTCTGCGGGTCCTCCGCCAGGTAGGAGAGGACGTCCACCTCGTCCACGTCGGCCTTGTTCCCCAGGCAGGCCACCTTGGCCAGGCCGAAGCGCTGGGTGGTGCTTATCCAGCGCGCGAAACCTCCGGCGAAAAGCCCGGTCTGGGCCACGATGGAGATGTCCCCGGGCCGCAGCGGCTCGAGAGTCATGAGGGAGGTGGCCAGGCCCGACTCCGTGGACAGGGTGCCCACGCTGTTGGGTCCCATGAGGCGCATGCCGGAGCGGCGTGCCGTCCTCACCAGCTCCTCCTGCATCCTGCGCCCCTCCTCGCCGTCGTCGGCGAAGCCGGCCGCGGAGACGATGACCCTCTCCACCCCCGCCGCGGCGCATTCCTCCACGAACTCCCCGGTCCCCTCCCGGGGGAGGACGGACACCGCCAGGTCCACCCTTTCGTCGAGGGACCGGAGGTCGGGATAGGCGGCGAGGCCCATGAGCTCGCCCCCCTCCGGGTGCAGGGGATAGACGCGACCCCGGAAGCCCAGGCGGAGGAGGTTGGAGAGGACCACGTTCCCCAGTTTCATGGCCGTCTTGGAGGCGCCGGCCACGGCGACGCTGGTGGGATTGAAGAACCCCTCCATCTCCCGGAGCGGCCGGTCTCCGGTCATCTCTCCCTCCCCGTCCCCGCACTCATCCCACGACCCCTGCCCTCGGTGTCCTCAACATGGAGAGGACCTCTTTCCCCAACAGGCGGCCCGGGAACTCAGACGAAATAGCGGAAGGGCATCTTGGGAAGCTGGGTGAGGAGCAGCTTGGGATACCTCCAGTCCGAGGGTTCGGTGGTCACCGCCAGCCAGGCCGCGATGCCCCCCGCCGCGGCCAGGGCCAGCACGAGCTTGGTCCTTCTCTTCAAGGTATCGCCTCCCTCCCCAGGTACCGTCCCTCCCCGAGCCTTTGCCTCCGACGGCATCCCCGACTCCCCTTCACCCCCACCGGTCGCCTCCCCGGAGAGCCCTCAGGCGTTGTCCTTCACCACCAGCCCCCCGGTGATGATGCCCCCGGCCACCACCGCCGGCACCCCTCCCCCGGGATGGGTGGAGGCTCCGGCCAGGTAGAGGTTGCGTATGCACTTGGAGCGGTTGGCGGGGCGGAAGACGGCCATATGACTTATGTCGGTCTGGATGCCGTAAACCGCCCCTCCCGGGTGCAGCAGCATGCGCTCCAGGTCCTTGGGGGTGGCCATGTCCCGGTAGACCACGTGCTCGGAGAGGTCGGGTATCACATAGCGCTCGATGGTCTCGATGGCCAGGTCTATGTACCTCTCCTTGAAACGGTCCCAGTCGTTGCCGGCCAGGTTGTAGGGGGCCAGCCCCATATGGGTGAGGACGTGCTTCCCGGGAGGGGCCAGGCCGGGATCCACCTTGGAAGCCCAGGAGATGAGCCCCATCACCTCGATGCGCCCGTCCTTCTCGTAGAGCTTTCCCTTGAGGTAGTACTCGCTCCAGTAGTCGTTCATGGCCCTGGGGTCGGTGAGGGTCAGGGTGTGGTGGGCGCGCAGGGGCGGCTCGTAGTCCACCCCCAGGTAGATCATGGGGCAGGGCATGGAGAGGACCAGGGAGGTCACCCCCCTCCAGACGTGCCAGGGGATGTGCTCCCTGCCGATCATGTCCATGTACAGCTTCTTGGCGTTGATGGCCCCGATGACGTTGCGGGCGGTGATCTCCGTCCCGTCCCAAAGCTCCACGCCCACCGCCCGGCGGTTCTCCACCATCACCCGCACCACCCGGGCCCCCAGCCGGGTCTCGCCCCCCAGGTCGTGGAAGGCCTGCTGGATGCCCGCGGGTATGCGGATCATCCCGCCCTCCGGGTAGTAGATGCCCTCATGCTCCAGAAGGCCCACCACGGCGTAGAGCCCGGCGCACATGTCCGGTGGCAGCCCGGCGTAGAAGGACTGGAAGGCCATGGAAGCCAGGACGTCCTGGTGCTTGAAATACCTTGCCACCACCTTCTGGTGGGTGGTGACGAACATGGGGAGCACGGTGAGCATCCCTGGATACCTGACGATGAGGCGCAGGGTGTCCATGAAACCCAGGGAGGGGGCGTAGAAGAAGTTGTCCACCAACCCCCGGATCCTGGGCGCGTAATCCTCGGCGAACTTGAGGAAGGCCCTGGCGTCTTCGGGGGAGAACTCGGCGATGACCCGGGCCGTGTCCTCCACCGAGGTGGGATAGGCGAAACGCACCCCCCGCGTGTTGTCGCAGTAATCGTAGATGGGGTCCACCTGGATGAGGGGGATGTATTTCTCGCGCGGCAGTCCGAGGCGCCTGAAGAGCTCCTCGAAGGCGCGGGTGACCTCCACCACGCTGGCCCCCACGTCGAAATGGAAACCCTCGGGGGTGACGAAAGTGGAACAGCAGCCTCCGATGCGGTCCGACTGCTCCAGCACCAGGGTCTTCATGCCCGCCTTCTGGCAAAGGGCCGCGGCGGAAAGGCCACCCACCCCCGCGCCGATCACCACCACGTCATAATCGGGCACCGGTATCCCCCTGGCATCCCCTTAACGGATAGCGTCATTGACTTTGCGTTATTATTATACTATCTGATTTTATGATTGCAACCCCTTCCATATCTCCTCGCCCCCCGGCCGTCTCCGCCCACCGCGCTCTCCCTGTCGCGGGAAGCGTGACGGGCAATCCCTTCCATATCTCCTCGCCCCCCGGCCGTCTCCGCCCACCGCGCTCTCCCTGTCGCGGGAAGCGTGACGGGCAATCCCCTGACCGGTTTTACCCTCGTCGCCAGAACGCCTGGACGCGGGCACCGACCGCGCCCCAAACCGGGCTCGGGCGCTCGAGCAGGGCGTGCAACGGTCCAAACCCGCCACCAGACGAGATCCCCTGACGAAACGGCGACCTCTCGCCAGGACGTCTCAACGGATATCATGGTATTTATTACCATTGTAACCATTCGGCAAGAGCCATGTTCCCCTACATGGAAACCGCTGAACCAGGCCGCAGGGAGGGCAGGAAGGTATCACTCAGGAGGTGAACCTGCTCCATGCGTGCCTGGAAAACGGTGCAGCTGGCCCGCCACCCCGCAAGGCCCACCACGCGGGAGCTCGTGGAGATGGCCGCCGACTACCACTTCGAGCTGCGGGGCGATGGATGCGGCCGGGACGACCCCTCCATACTCACCGCCGTGGCCAGTGTGGCGGGTCACAGGCTGGCCCTGGTGGGAGTGGATAAGGGGAAGGGCGTCGAAGCGAGGAAGAAGCGCCGTCATGGAATGCCCCTTCCCGAAGGATTGCGCAAGGCCAGGCGGGCCTTCTCCCTGGCCGCCAAGTTGAGGATCCCCCTCCTTTCCCTCATCGACACGCCCGGTGCTTTTCCGGGCTTCGAGGGCGAGGAAGGCGGTCAGGCAGCGGCCATCTCCCGGAACCTTGCCCTCCTCCTAAGGCTTCCCGTACCCATTCTGGTGGTCGTGACCGGTGAAGGCGGAAGCGGCGGAGCCCTGGCCCTGGGACTGGGAGACACGGTGCTCATGCTGGAGAACGCGTATTTCTCGGTCATCACCCCCGAGGGATGCGCTGCCATTCTCTGGAAGGACGTCGGCCGGGCACCGAGGGCGGCGGAGCTCCTGGGTCTCACCGCCACAGACCTTATGCGCCTCGGCCTCGTGGACGGGGTCGTAAAGGAACCCGCGGGAGGAGCCCACACCGATCCCCGGTCATCGGCCCTCAACCTGCGCCGCGCGGTCGACGAACACCTCTCGCTACTGAAAGCGGTCCCTCTCCCCCTTCTTCTGGAGAAAAGAAGGGAACGCTATCGCCATCTGGGACACTTCGTGGAACTCGAGGAGGTGGAGGATGGAACCCTGCTTTTCGCCAGCAGCTGAACTTCGGTCAGTGCTGCAGGAGGTCTCGTGGTCGATGGCCGCATGCTCGCTCGCCGAATTCCGCTTCCGGGTCGGACCCCTGCGCGGCAACGTCGGGTTGGGAACGAGCCAAGTGACGGACACGGCCTTCTTCCCGCGGAAAGCGGGGGTTGGGGCTGCGAGCCCCCCTCATCATTCCACGAACCGACCGACCCGCCCGGATGCCAACTCGGATATGGCAGCTATTTCCAGCCAAAGGTACACCGGGGAACACGCGGAAGAAGGCGCTGTCCGTCAGTTATGGACCCCGCGCCCCGGGAAGCGTCTGCTCGTTCTTCGTTCGCCTGAGGTAGGTATATGGACCGGCGCTTTAACCGGCGGGAACGAGTCCCTTCCCCTAGAGGCGGGCACTGTGCTGGGCTACGTACGGTCTCTTGCGGACGACGAACCCCTGCGCGCACCTTTTCGAGGAAGGCCGGCACGTATCCTGGCACTGGACGGCGGACCCGTGGGGGTGGGAGACCCCCTGATCCTCTGGGAGGTGATGGACGAATGACCTGCGGCACACACATGCCCGATTCTCCCGGCACGACGGAAAGCGGCCGGGGAGTGCGGGGGGGTGGCCTGAAGCTTGTCTTCGTGTTCCCCGGTCAGGGAAGCCAACACCCGGGCATGGTCTGTGACAGGCTGGCCGAGGACCCGGCCGCCAGGCGGGTTTTCGATGCTGCCTCGGAGATATCAGGGATGGACGTCCTCTCCGTTTGTCGGGATGGGGATTCCTCCCTCCTGGCGCGCACGGATATATGCCAGTTGAGCGTGGCGGCCACCTCCCTCGCCTGGTTGGCTCTCCTGCTGAAGGATGGCTATCGACCTCTGGGAGTGGCAGGCCACAGTCTGGGCGAATACTGTGCGGCCTGCGCCGCGGGATGTCTCGATGTGGAGGAAACGCTCGGTCTGGTCTGGAAGCGCGGCAGGGCCATGCTGGAATGCGCGAATCGGAGGCCGGGGTCCATGCTGGCCATCCTGGGCCTGGGAGCCGAGGAGGTCCTGAAGATAGTCGAGGATGCGCGCGAGGAAGGGTTCCTCCACCTGGCCAACCATAACAGCAGCTCCCAGTGCGTGGTGGCCGGTGACGAAGAGGCCCTGCGCCGCATGGAAATTATTGTTAAGGCGAAAGGGGCTCGCACCGCGAGGTTGAAGGTCACCGGGGCTTTCCATACCCCGGCCTTCGCTCCCGCCGCAGATGTCATGCGAGAAGCCCTGAAGGAGACCCCGCCGCGGGGTCCCCGCCTGCCGTTCTTCTCCGGTTTCACCGGCACCCTGCTCAGAGATGGCGATTCCGTGGCCCGCTCCCTGGCGGAAGGAATCGCCTCTCCCGTCCTGTGGAGGGATGTCCAGCGCGGGCTCCTGGAGTCGGGTGCCGAAGGGCAGTTGGAGGTGGGACCGGGCAAGACCCTCACCGCTATGGCCCGCAGGGACTTCCCGCACCTCGCCTTCTATCACGTCTCCGACATCCTCAGCGGAGGTTGAGGGCAGGAAATGGGCGAGGCAGGCACGTCTGGATTTGCAACGGTTCTGGTGGCCAACCGGGGTGAGGTCGCCCTCCGAGTGCTGCGTACCCTGCGGGAGATGGGCATACGCGGGGTTGCCGCTCTCTCCTCCCTTGACCTGGCCGAACCCCCGCCTCTGGCCGACGTGGTGATCTGCGTTGGTCCCGGCGAACCGGAAAAGAGCTATCTGGATGCCCACCGGCTGCTCAGCGCCGCCGTGGCCTGCGGAGCCGACGCCGTGCACCCGGGATACGGCTTTCTCTCAGAGGAACCGCGTTTCTCCGAGCTCTGCCGCGAGATGGGCATCGCTTTCATCGGGCCTTCCCCGGAGTCGCTACGTCTGCTGGGGGACAAGGGTTCTTGCTGCCGCCTGGCCGCCGAGTTGGACATACCCACCCTCTTCATCGAAAAGGTGGCCGGCGAGGAAGAACTGCGTCGAGTCGCCCCGAGGCTGGAGTACCCGGTGGTGATCAAGCCGGTGCTGGGAGGCGGGGGCAAGGGGATACGGGTGGTCCCCCGAGAGAGAGACCTCCTCCCCTCGTTCCGCGAGTCAGCCATGGAGATCCCCTCCGGCATCCGTGAAGCGGGCTTCTACGTCGAGCGTTTCCTTCCCTCCGCCAGGCACCTGGAGGTGCAGGTGATGAGGGATGCGGACGGAAAGAGCGCGGCGTTTCCCCTTCGCGATTGTTCCCTTCAGCACCGAAAACAGAAATGGGTGGAGGAGACGCCGGCGGCAGCTCTGGATGACCGCCACGCGGACGGCATGACCCGCGACGCCCTGAAAGTGGTGGATGCAGCGGGGCTGACGGGCATCGCCACGGTGGAATTCCTGGCGGCGGAAAACGGCTATTTTTTCCTGGAAGTCAACCCCCGTCTGCAGGTGGAACACACGGTGACCGAGATGGTCACCGGAGCAGACCTGGTAAAAGAACAGATACGTCTGGCGGCCGGGGAACCCCTGGAGTGGCCCTATCCGCCTCGAGGTCACGCCGTGGAAGCCCGGATATACGGCCTTCCAGATACGGGGAGACGTCGGCTAACCCTGCCCGGCGGACCCGGGATACGGGTGGACACCGCGCCGCAGACCACCGCCGCTCTGCTCCGTTACGACCCCCTGCTGGCCAAGATATGCGTCTGGGCTCCTGATCGGGCTTCCGCGGTGGCCCGCCTTGAACGGGCCCTTGAGGAGACACGAGCGGAGGGGTTCAAGACCAATATCCGCCTTCTGCGACGGATGACAGCCTCGGAGCCGTTCCGCACGGGCAATTACCATATCCAGACCCTGGAAGATATCATCGGGGGTGAGCCGTGGATTTACTGCGGGGCATAGGGGAATTCATGCGCCGGGAGGGCATCCGGGAACTGGAGATCGTGGATGGAGACTGCCATATCTACCTCCGCCTAGCTCCGCCTGCAGGTGCCGCCCCCCATCCCGGCTCCGACGAACGTGAGACCATCCTCTCTCCCATCTCGGGTGTGCTGCACCTCTCCCGCCCGGGGGAGAAAAACATCCTGTGCCCTCCCGGAGCCATTAAGTCGCGAGGGGAGGTCCTTTTCTACGTGGAGGCCCTCAAGCATCTCCACGAGATATGCGCTCCCTTCGACCTGGTGGTGGAGGAGGTGCTGTGCGAGGACGGTGCACCGGTAAGGGAAGGAGAGGCCTTACTGCGTGTGCGCAAGGAGGTCCGGCCGTGAAGGGAGCGACCGTTACTTCCTGTGGTTCCTGCCTGCCGGAAGGCAGGCTGCACAATCGGGACCTGGAGACCATCCTGGACACCGACCATCACTGGATATTCTCCCGCACGGGGATCGCGGAACGCAGGATAGCGGCTCCCGGTGAGGACAACCTCATCCTCTCGCTCAAGGCGGCGCTTCACGCCCTGCGAGGGGCGGGTCTTACGGGTAAGGATATAGACCTGCTCATAGTGGCCACCACGACGGCCGACCGCATGGTGCCCTCGGTGGCCTGCAGCCTGCAGGGAGAGTTGGGCGCGCGGGGCCCGGCCTTTGACCTCAACGCCGCCTGCAGCGGCTTCCTGTACGCCCTGGCCCTGGCCCACTCCTTCCTGGCGCGGGGTGAAGCGGAGAGGGCGCTGGTGGTGGGGACCGAGACCCTCTCCCGTATCCTGGACTGGACGGACCGTTCCACCTGCATCCTCTTCGGCGACGGCGCCGGAGCGGCGGTGCTCGAGCCCTGCGGCGAAGGGGAGGGGGTCCTCTCCTTGTGCATGGGAGCCGACGGGAAGGGTCGCCATCTCATCCGTGCCGAGGGCGGGGGTGCGAGGATGATGGCCTCACTTGGCGGCAACCTGGACGGGCGCGCGGCAAACTTGGTCGGACCCCTTTCCCTGCTCCCCGAAGCATGGCAGGTCGATGATCCTTTTCTGCGCATGGACGGAGGGGAGGTGTTCAAGTTCGCGGCGCGCAAATTGGAGGAGATTGCCAGGTACCTCTGCCACCGGGCAGGGATAGACCTGGAGGATGTCGACATCATCGTTCCCCACCAGGCCAACCTGCGCATCGTGGAGGCCGCGGCATGGAGGCTGGGACTCCCTCTGGACCGTTTTCATATCAACCTGGACCGCTGTGCCAATACATCCGCCGCCTCCATCCCCCTGGCCCTCGACGAAGCGGTACGGCAGGGAAAGATTTCCAGGGGAGACCTTGTGCTCCTGGCCGCTTTCGGAGCAGGCCTTACCTGGGCCGGGGCGCTCATCAGGTGGACGGCGGGATGACGGAGAATCGTGGAAAGGAGGATCGTGCCTTGGACGGGAAAGGAAGCACAGCCCTGGTAACCGGGGGTTCGCGAGGCATCGGCCGGGCTATTGCCTTGAAACTCGCGGAGAGCTGCGCAAGGATCGCCGTCAACTACCACTCCGACCGTGGGGCTGCGCAGGAGTGCCTGGATGAGCTCCACGCCGCCGGTGTGGAGGCTCTGGCCATCCCCGCTGACGTGGCCCGTTTCGAGGAGGTGCAGGGGATGGTTAGACAGCTGGAGGAGATGTGGGGAGGAGTGGATATCCTGGTCAACAACGCGGGGATACGCCGCGACGCTCTGGTCCTGCGCCTGGATGAGGAGGACTGGGACCGCGTCCTGGAGACCAATCTGAAAGGTGCGTTCAACTGCAGCCGCGCCGCACTTCGTTCCATGCTCCGCCGTCGCTGGGGACGGATAATCAACATCGCCTCGGTGGCCGGTCTTAACGGGAATCCCGGACAGGCTAACTACTGCGCCGCCAAAGCCGGTCTGCTCGGATTCACACGTAGCCTCGCTCGTGAGGTGGCCGGCCGAAACATAACCGTGAACGCGGTCGCTCCGGGGTTGATCGCCACGGATATGGTGAAAGACCTGCCCGAGGAACGGCGTAAGCTCATCGTATCGCGCATCCCTCTGGGGAGGGAAGGCACCCCCGAGGAAGTGGCGGAGGTGGTGGCTTTTCTGGCCTCCCCGGCCGCCTCCTACATCACTGGACAGGTCATATGCGTGGACGGGGGGATGACCTGTTGAACGCTCTGGAAGAGATGTTGAAGAGGAGGGAGCAAGCCCGCCGCCTGTGGAGCTCCTGCCCCGGGTGCGGCAGCCGGATAGAGACGCGGTTCTTGAGGAAAAACCTGGGAGTCTGCCACATATGCGGGCACCATCATCGCCTCTCTCCAATGCAGAGAGCTTCCTGGTTATTCGACTCTGGCTCCTTTCGACCCCTGCCCTACCGCATGCGGACCGCCGACCCACTGGGTTTCCCGTCGTATCTGAAAGGAGGGGCCGACACCGAGAGGCCCGTGGTCTACGGGCCCGGAGCCATCGGAGGCAAACGTTGCGTGGCCGTGCTCATGGATTTCTCCCAGTCCGGCGGTTCGCTGGGCGCGGTGACCGGGGAACTCGTCTGCCGGGCCGGAGAGCTCTCCCTGCGGGAGAGGTTGCCCCTCCTCTTGGTGACCTCCTCGGGAGGGGCGCGTGTGCAGGAAGGGGTGGTCGCGTTGTTGCAGATGGCCAAGACCATGGTCACCATTGGGGAGCTGGACGAGGCCGGGATACCCATCATCTCCCTCCTCTGTGACCCCACCTGCGGCGGGGTCACCGCCAGCTTCGCTTACGCCGCCGATTTCATCCTGGCGGAACCGGGAGCCCTGATCTGTTTCAGCGGCCCCCGGGTGGCGGAGCAGGCGGCCGGGATCCGGTTACCGGAGGAGACGGTCCGAGCGGAGAAGCTCCTGGAACGCGGCCTGGTGGACATGGTGGTGCCGCGACGGGAGCAGCGCCGGGTGATAGGGGGTTTGCTGGCATTTCTCTCCGGGGAGTAGCGGGCTGCGTAGAGCGGGAGAGCGCCATGCGATGTCCTGAGCGTTTCGAGGGTTCTCAAGGGGACCGTGCATTCCGCAAGGGGAGGGCATGATATCCACCGGTTCCTCGCGGGAAGGGAGGCGAGAACAGCGACCCAGGCGGGTTCGCGATCCGTTACGGGCGCCGCCCAGAGGTTTCCGCGGGATACGGAAGGTATGAGGCAGCAGTGGCGGGCGTGAAAGGACTCCGCCCGCAGAGGGGTGAAAGGAGGAGGAGTTGGACGAACAGGCGGTCTTCAGAAAAGTACAGGCCATCCTGGCCGACAGGTTGGCCAGGGACGCGGAGGAGATAACCATCGATTCGCGTCTGGAGGAGGACCTGGAAGTGGATTCCCTGGACCTGGTGGACCTGTCCATGATCCTGGAGGAGGAATACGGTATCGATATCCTGGAGGGAGACGCCGCGGACATCAAGGTGGTGGCCGACGTGGTAAGACTGGTGCTCGACCGTCTCGCACAGAGGGATGGTGAGGTCAGGTGAGGCGTCGCGTGGTCATCACCGGCATGGGTCCGGTCACCTCCCTGGGCATCGGTATTTCCAGCTTCTGGGAAGCGGTTAAGGAGGGGCGATCGGGCATCTCCGCCATCACCTCCTTCGACCCCCGTGACCTCCCCAGCCGCATCGCGGGGGAGGTCTCCGACTTCGACCCCCTGGCCTTCATGGACGGCAAGATCGCCCAGCGCCTGGACCGGTTCTGCCAGTTCGCAGTGGCCGCCGCCCGCCTGGCCCTCGACGACGCCGGGCTCGAGGCCGGGAGGGAACTGGAGGCAGCGGGGGTGGATGAGCACCGTGCGGCGGTGGTGGTGGGCACGGGGATTGGAGGGATGGCCACCCTGGAGAGCCAGCACCGGGTCATGCTGGAGCGAGGCCATTCCCGGGTCAGCCCCTTCACCATCCCCATGATCATACCCAATATGGCGGCGGGGATCCTGGGGATGTTCTTCGGTTTCCGGGGTCCAAACCTGTGCACCGTCACCGCCTGTGCCGCCGGTGCCCATGCCCTGGGCACGGGTTTCCAGCTGGTGTCCGAGGGTTCGGCAGACCTCTGTCTGGCCGGAGGCGTGGAAGCCAGCGTCACCCCGTTTGCGGTTGCCGGTTTCTGCTCCATGCGCGCCCTCTCCACCCGCAACCATGACCCGGAGGGAGCCAGCAGGCCCTTCGACGCGGAGAGGGACGGTTTCGTCATAGCCGAGGGAGCCGGCATCCTGGTGTTGGAGAGCCTTGAGGGTGCCCGGAGAAGGGGAGCGCGCATCTACGCGGAACTGGCGGGGTTCGGGATGAGCTGTGACGCCTATCACATGACCGCTCCCGACCCGGAATCAAAAGGAGCTGCGCGGTGCATGGCGGAAGCCCTGCGGTCGGCCGGGATGCGCCCCGACGAGGTGGGTTACATCAACGCCCATGGCACCTCCACCCCGTATAACGACCGCGCCGAGACCCTGGCCATCAAGAAGGTCTTCGGGGAACTGGCCTACCGCATCCCGGTATCCTCCACCAAGTCCATGACCGGTCACCTGCTTGGTGCGGCGGGAGGCGTGGAGGCCATTGCCACGGTCATGGCTTTGCACGAGGGGGTCGTCCCTCCAACCATCAACCTGGAGAACCCGGATCCGGAATGTGATCTGGACTACGTACCCCTGAGGAGCCGGAAGGTGGAGGTGAGGGCGGCCCTGAGCAACTCCTTCGGCTTCGGCGGTCACAACGCCTGTCTGGCCTTCCGGGCCTGGCAGGAACAAAGGGGCACGGGTAGCGGACGGTAGTCACCAACCGCCGCCTGATCCTCCGCCTCCGCGGCTCGGAGGACGAAAAATGGCACTATGAGGACATGGGGTCACCTCAGAGGCGCAGGAGCTGGACGGTGACCTCGTCGCCCGCCTCCAGGCGCCCCACCTCCTCGGGGAGGACGGCCAGGGCGTTTCCCAGCACCATGGACTTGAGTATGCCACTACCCTGCGGACCGGTGGGACGGGCGTGATAGCGTCCGTCCCGCCACTCGACGATCACCCGGATGAACTCCGTCCTGCCCTTGCGCCGCCCCACGGGGGCGTCGAGGACCGCGGTCACCTGGGGGCGGAAGATGGAGGAACGCCCCATCATCTTGAGCAGGGCGGGGCGCACGAACTGCTCGAAGGAAACCATGACCGAGACGGGGTTCCCGGGGAGGCCGAAGAGGGGCTTTCCCCGGATGTGCCCGAAGGCCTGGGGCTTCCCGGGGCGCATGGCCACCTTCCAGAAGTTCATCTCCCCGAGCTTTCCCAGGACGTCCTTCACCAGGTCGTAGTCTCCCACGGAGACCCCCCCGCTGGTCACGAAGAGGTCCACCCGTTCCAGGTTCTCCAGGATGGTGCGCTCCAGGAGGGCGGCGTCGTCGCGCACGATCCCCAGCCGGAGGGGCTCGCCCCCCGCCTCCCGGACCATCCCGTACACCGTGTAGCTGTTGGAGTCCCTTATCTTCCCGGGGGATAGATCCTCTCCGGCCTCCACCAGCTCGTCTCCCGTGGAGATGACCCCCACCACGGCGCGCCGGTGACAGCGCACCCGCGCGTACCCCAGGCTGGCCAGCATTCCCAGCTCGGCGGGGCCTATGGCCGTCCCCGCGGCGATGACCTTCTCCCCCGCCCGCACGTCCTCGCCGGCGCGGCGCACGTTTTCCCCCCTGGCAACTCCTTCCAGCACGAGGACCTTCCCCTCCCCGGGCCGGGTGGCCTCCACGGGGACCACGGCGTCCGCCCCCACCGGGAGAGGGGCGCCGGTCATGATGCGCAGGGCCTGCCCGGGTCCCACGGACACCCCCGCCGTGTATCCCGCGGGGAGGTCACCGAGGACGGCGAGCTCCACTGGACTGCCCTCCGCGGCGCCGGCCACGTCCTCCGACCTCACGGCATAGCCGTCCATGGCCGAGTTGTCGAAGGGAGGGATGTCCCCCTCCGCCACAGCGTCCTCGGCCAGGGTCATCCCCAGCGCCTCCAGAAGGGGGACCTCCACCGTTTCCAAGGGGCGTATGGTCTCCAGCACCCTGCGCCTGGCCTCCTCCACGCTCAACATCTGGCTCTCCTCCCCTTCATCCGAGGGATATGGACTTCTTCCCCACGGCTTCCTCTCCGCCTCCCGCCCATTCCCGCCGGCCCCGGCCGCCGATGGCGTCGCCGCGGTTCACCTCGCGCGGATCCCGCGAGAGGGGCCAGCCGCGTTCCGCGCATCCTCCGCTCGTATCGTTCCCCGTCCTGACTCCGGCCCCCTCGACGGAAGACCCTGAAAGACCTTACGCGCCGGGCCTCACTCATCCCGGGGGCTGCCAGTCGCCTTTTTCCATGTGTTTCCAGGCCTCTTCGGAGAGCAGGTAGTCGGCGAATCGTCTCGCCCCCTCCACGTCGGTGTCCGGGTACACCATGGCGGCGACGGCCATCACGTGATAGGGGTTGGGGAGCTCGCCGTCCGTCCCGCACAGCGGTTCCAGCTCCAGGTCCCGGGCCAGCGCGAGAAAGGTGCTGCTGTCCGTCAGGGTGTAGGCGCCCTCACGAGAAGCCCTGGCCAGCACCTCCCCCATGTTTCCATCCACTCGCCGCACCCACTCGGGCGCCTCGCTCCTACCGGCGATGCCCAGAAGAAAGGCCGTCCTGGCCGCGGTGCCCGACGTGTCCGATCGCGCCAGGAATACCCTTCCGGAGGCCTTTATCTTCTCCAGGGCCTCCTCCGGGGTTTTCGCCTCCCTCACCCCCGCGGGGTCGTCCGGGGGCCCCACCAGGAGATAGGAATCGCGCATCACCTCGAGCCTGAACTCCAGGTACCCGTTCCTCTCCAGACGCTCCTCCTCCTCCGGGACGTGCAGAAGAAGGAGGTCGCACTCCCCGTGCACGGCCATCTCCAGGCCCCCGGCATCCGGCACGACGAGAAGCTCCACCCGTCGTCCGGTCCGCGCCCGGAAATCCTCCACCCAGGCCTCCAGGACCCCGAACCCCTCCAGATCCGAGGTGGCCGCAAGGACCAGCGGGGGGGCGCCGCCTTTCCCGCACCCGCTGAACCCGGCGGAAGCGGGTATCAGCGCCGCCGCCAGGAGGACCGCGCACAGGGCGCGGTGCCTGGCCTTCCTTCCCGTGTTCGGCTTCATTCCCTTTTCGCTACTCCTGCGCTCGAGACGCAGCTCCTTCGACCATCAAGTATTCACGCATCTCCGCGGCCCGTCAAAGCCCCCTCCGCCCGCTGAAGGGCATGATGTGGAGGGAAGTGGCCTTCAGCGCGGCGGTGTAAGCCTTCCCGGGGGCGATGGCCATCTCCTTCAGGGAGGCACGGGTCACGTGCGCAGTGAGGGGAAATCCGCAGTCCAGCCGCACTTTCACCAGCCCTCCCAGCTCCCGCACCTCCACCACCCGGGCGGCCAGGCGGTTGCGCGCCGAACCCGCATCCTCCCCGGGAGCGTGCAGGACCACCTCCTCGGGGTGCACCAGAATCTTCACCCGGTCGCCCACCCGGAAATCCCCGAGGGCCAGCAACTCCCCCTCCCCTACCCGGATGCGCACCATCTCCCCCTCCCGGAGGACCACCTCCCCCTCGAGCAGGTTCTCCGCGCCCAGGAAGGAGGCCACCTCCTCGGACACCGGGCGGGCGAAGACCTCCGCGGGCTTACCCACCTGGTGGAGCAAGCCCTCTATGAGCACCGCCAGGCGGTCGGCGACCTCCAGCACCTCGTGGCAGTCGTGGGAGACGTAGAGGATGGTGACCCCCTCCTCCCGCACCAGACCGGGTATGAGGCTCAGCATCTCCCGCCGGGTGGGGAGGTCGAGGTTGGAGAGGGGCTCGTCCATGAGCAGCAGGCGGGGCCTCAAAACCAGAGCCCGGCCCAGGGCCACCTTCTGGGCCTCCCCGCCGGAGAGGGTGCGCACGTCCCGGGAGGCCAGGTCCTCCAGGCCCAGGCGCCGCAGCATCTCCCGCACCCGCGCCTTCCTCTCCGCCCGGGGGACCCCCCTGACCCTCAGTCCGTAGGCCAGGTTGTCCTCCACCGTGCGGCGGAAGAGGATAGGGTCCTGGAAGATCATGGTCATCTCCCCGGCCAGCCTCCGCCTTTCCCCGCGCCCCAAGGAGGAGAGACGTTCCCCGCCCCAGTAGACGATCTCCCCTCTGGTGGGTTTTTCCAGCAGGTTCACGATGCGCAGGAGGGTGCTCTTCCCCGACCCGTTGGGCCCCACCACGGCGGTCACCGCGCCCTCCTCCAGGTCCAGCTCCTCCACCCGGAGCACGCGCCGTCCCCCGTATTCCCTTTCGACGCCGCGCAGGGACAGCAGGGGGGTCATGCCGCCTCCCTCCCTATGAGCCTGGAGAGGATCCCCCGGGCCACCCTCCCCGGACCGTGGAAGGCCGTCCCCTGCTGCAGCAGGGTCATGACCCACACCAGGAGGAAGGTGATGCCCAGGAGGATGACGCCCAGGGCGATGGCCCGCACGCTGTCGCCCCGACTGACCTCCAGGACGGTGGCCGTGGTCAGGGTACGGGTGTAGGGCTGCCCGTTGAGGAGCAGGTTGCCGCCCACCATCATGGCCGCCCCCACCTCGGAGATAACCCCCCCGAACCCGGCGATGACCGCGGCCAGGAGGGAGAGGCGGCTCTCCCGCAGCAGGGTCAGGGCGGCCCTCGCCTCCCCCGCCCCCAGTGACCTGGCCTGCAGGATGATGCGGGGGTCGGCGTTCTGCAGCGCGGCCATGGTTATCCCGGCGATCAAAGGCATGGCCAGCACCACCTCGGCCAGGATGATGGCCCGGGGGGTGTACAGCCAGCCCAAAAACCCCAGCGGTCCCCTCCTCTTGAGGAAGAGGTAGACGAAGAGGCCCACCACCACCGGGGGAAGGCCCATCCCGGTGTTGACCAGGGTCACCAGGAGCCTGCGGCCTCGGAAGCGGTAAAGGGCCAGGGCCGACCCCAGGGGGATGCCCAGCACCATCCCCGCCGCGGTGGCCACGGCGCACACGTAGAGGGTGAAGAGGGTGATCCTCATCACATAGGGATCCAGGCGCACGATCAGCTTACATGCCTCCACCAGCCCGCGCCAGATGTCTCCCATCCTCACTCACCCCTTCGTCCCTTACTCCATCCCTTACCCCCCTCCGCCCGGTCGCTCTCGCCGTCACTGCTCCGCTCAAACACCGACCGGACGGAACTCGTGCCGGAGGAGCGCCGCGAAAAAGGTCTCGGTCCGGGCTCCTCCCCACCCCGACAACCGGCGGAAAACAACCTTTCCCGCGACGCCGCTGACCCCGCGGGGTCGCGAGAACCGTCCTCGAGCTCACAGCGCATCCGGGAAGAACAAGGGCTCACCGTATTCCTCTATACCAAATACTTCCAGAAACTCCTGTGCTTCCTTCCCGGTGACGAAATCGGAGAAGGCCCGCGCCCCCTCCGCGTTGACCTCCGGCCATCTATCCGGGTTGACCTCCATCACGTGGTAACGATTGTAGAGGGATTCATCGCCCTCGAAGAGGAGCGCCAGGTCGAGGTCCTTCTTCAGCTTGAGAAAGGTCCCCCTGTCCGTGAGGGTGTACGCCTCTTCCTCGGAGGCGATGCGCAGGGTGTCCCCCATCCCCTTTCCGCTCTCCACGTACCACGCGCCCGCGGGGTCCAGTCCCGCCTTTTCCCACAACCGCATCTCTCTGACGTGGGTACCGGACCCATCGCCCCTGGAGATGAATTTCCGGCCGGAGGCGGCGATCCTCCGGAAGGCCTCCACCACCGATGCCGCGGTCTTGATCCCGGCGGGGTCGCTCGGGGGGCCCACGATGACGAAATGGTTGTGCATCACCGGGCGGCGGTTCACGGCATATCCCTCCTCCACCAGCTTCTCCTCGTCTTCGGGACTGTGCACCAGCATGACGTCGCACTCGCCGCTGCGGCCCATCTCCATGGCCTGACCGCTGCCCACGGCGACCACCTTTACCGAATAGGGGTGCTCCGCCTCGAACATGGGAATCCAAACGTCGAGGAGCCCGGTGTCCTGGGTGCTGGTGGTGGTGGCCAGGACGAGCTCCGCCCCCCGCCCCCCTTCGGAGGCCTGTCCTCCGCACCCGGCGGCCGGAAACGCCGCCAGCAGCAGGGCGAACAAGAACACCCACACAGGAGAGCGCACGACCGCTCCTCCTCCCCGGCGCCCCGCCTCGAGCCCGGCGGCCGGGAAGCCGTGGCTCCCCGCCACGCCCTTCCTCGCGCCGCGCTGCCGGAAACTGCGGGTTCGACGCGGGCTCAGAAACATCCCAGGGAGCACTTCACTATCTTGATGTTGAGGGCGTTGGCCGCCTTTCCCACCTCCAGCGGCGGAACCCCGAGCTCCTCGGCCAGCTTCAGGGCCACGGCACAGGGGATGCGGCCTTCCTCCGCCTTCTCCCTGACCGCCTCCAGGACCCTCTCTTCCACCTCCGCGGACATGAGATCACCTCCTATGATTCCCGCCGCACGGGAGAGCACCACCTCCCAGGCCCTTTCCCTTCCCAGCTCGGGGACCAGGACCACCTTGGCCCGGGGATTGCGCGCCTTTATCTCCCGCTCCAGACTCAGCGCCCTTTCGCCGGAAATATCTTCCATCCCGTTGACCACCACCGAGTGCGCCCTCTCCAAGGCCTCGAAGGCGGAGGGCTTGAAGTCATCGAAGCCGGAGGACATGACGAAGACGGCGTAGTCGGGCTCCAAGTGGCGCAGGACGCGGTTGCCCTCCACCACCACCACCGGAGCCTGCAGGCGGGAGAGCGCCTCCCGGACGTCCTCCCCCAGGGTCTCCGGGGTGGACCTCACCCAGAGCACGGGGAAGGCCCCCGCGGCCCGCAGCCTGGCGGTATCCGTATCCGGACGTTCGGGCGCCTCCCCCTCCTCCACCACCACCTCCCCGGGCGGCCTCCTCTCGTGGACGGATACCTTCATCGCCGCGCAGGAGGCGCAGCGGGAGGCCAGGAAGGCGGCCAGGGAGCTCTTCCCCACGTCCTTGCCGGAGCCGGATACGGTGATTATCTTCCTCCCCCCTCCACGCGGACCGCCGTCCTGACCCCGGAGGCCCGAGGCCCTCGTGCCCTTGTCCGAGTCGGGTGTGATGGAGTCCCCTGTACCGTCCGCCCTCCCCCGTTGTCGGTCGGCATCCGCGGGGGAGGAGCCGCCCTTCTCCGAAGCCGTCCTCCCGGGGAAGCGGCCATGGTCTTCCGACCCCGAATCAGGCGAGGCGAGGAAGGGGTCGTCCTGCGGGAAGGAAAGGTGCGGGAGTTTCAGCTCCCACGGGTATCCCGAAGACATACGCTCCGAAAAAAGCCCGTCCGGAGAGGACGGGCGCATGTCACCACGCATTTCCTCTCCTTTCCAAACACGGGAGGCACCGGCGTTTCCCCCGGCACCCTATCGGTCCAGCTCCATAGCCCCCAGGCCTTAGGAGACGGGACTCGGAGAGTGCACTCGGTCCTGTTCCCTTCTTTCAAACTGCAGGGCGAAGGTAATTATATCCGCGCCGGGAGGCGCAGACAAGGAGCGTGCCCCACAGGTCCGCGGGACATGCGAGGACGAGGGCGCTCTTCCCGCCGCGCATTCCCGGGCTCTCCTCTCACCTTCCCTTGAAAACCGGGTCCCGCTTCATCCATGGCCGCCGCCGTGTCTTATATGCCGGGGCACCTGCCCCCATCTTCACGTGAACACCGGGTCCCGCTTCACGCGCCGGCGGCCCATGCGGTGGGATCGAGAAGCGGCCGCCTTCACCTTCCCTTGAAGACCGGGTCGCGCTTCTCACGGAAGGCGGCGATGCCCTCCCTGGCGTCCTCGCTGGCCAGTGCCCGGCCCATGATGGCCTCCGCCTCACGCCTCTCCTCCTCGGAGAGGGGAAGGGGCCGTGAGAGCATGCGCAGCATGCGCTTGTGCCCGGAGACGGAGAGCGGGGCGTTGGAGGCGATGCGCAGGGCCAGGGCCTCGGTGAAGGACTCCAGCTCCGAGTCGGGGACCAGGTAGTCCAGGAGCCCCATGGCCCGGGCCTCGCGGGCCTCGAAGAGCTCGGCGGTGAGGAAGAGCTTCTTGGTGACGGGAAATCCGAGGTTGCGGAGGAAGCGGTGCAGGCCCTCCGGGGGATAGACGATGCCCAGGCGCGCCGGTGGCATCCCCATGCGGCACCCCTCCGCGCCCACCCGCAGGTCACAGGCCATGCTGGTCTCGCAACCGGCCCCCACGCAGTAGCCGCGGATCATGGCGATGACCGGGAAGGGGCAGTCCTCTATGGCCTCCAGGCCGTACTGCAGCGGGCCCTTTTCCTGGATCCTCTCCTGGATCTCCTGGGGGAGGCCCTCCGGCAGGGCGGATAGATCCATGCCCGCGGAGAAGGCCTTGTCCCCCGCCCCCCGCAGGATGGCGCAGCGCACCTTCCCCTCCCGGGCCAGGTCCTCCAGGGCCTGGGCCAGGGAGATGAGCAGGGGGACGGATAGGGCATTCCTCCTCTCCGGCCGGTTTATGGTGAGGACGGCCAGGGGCTCCCTCACCTCCACCAGGAGCTCGCTTCTCTCACCGTTCATGGCTCACCTCCTGTCGGTGCGGATAAACCTGCTTTCCGCGCGCGCCTCCTCGAGGTAGCGGCCGGCGGCGAAAGGGGCCGTGTTCCCGACCGACGCCTGGAGTTCCTGTCCCTCCCTCTGATCGACTCCCCACATCCTCCAAAAGGGGCCTGGTCGTATCCCGATGCCTCTTCCTGGGGAATGCAGGCCTCCCTTTTCCGCCGGCCTTTTACCGGCCGGACCGCATATCCTCCTCGCAATCGCCGCATCTACGGTGGCGGGCTTCCCCCTCCCCAGGCATTCTGCCAGCCTGGACCGGCCGGCGGGTTTGCTGGCGATATTTTCCAGGAGTTCCTGCCTCGCCTCGCTCCCTGCGCAGTGAGCGCTCATCTCTCGCTCATCCTCCGCCCCGGAAGGAAAGTGTCTTCGGGAACGGAGGGCAACCCCTGTGGATCCATCACTCCGCTCCTCGCGCCGGGACAAGCCGCGGGCCCTCGGCGAAGGCCTCATCCCCCTCCGTAGAGCCTGCGCAGCTCCTTCTTGAGGATCTTCCCGGTCAGGGTACGGGGGATGGCCTCCACCAGGGTGATCTTTTTGGGTATCTTGTAGCGGGCCAGCCTCCCCTCGCAGAAGGCCTCCATCTCCCCCAGGGTCAGGGGGTCGGCGGGGTCGGCGGGGACCACCAGGGCGTGGCCCACCTCCCCCCACTTCTCGTGGGGCATGCCGATGACCGCCACGTCCCTCACCTTGGGGTGCTCCATGAGCACCTTCTCCACCTCGGCGGGGTAGATGTTCTCCCCCCCGGAGATGATCATGTCCTTCTTGCGGTCCACCACGTAGACGTAGCCGTCCTCGTCCACGGTGGCCAGGTCCCCGTAGTGGAACCAGCCGTCCCGCAGGGCCTCGGCGGTCTCCTCGGGCTGGTTCCAGTAGCCGAGCATGACGAAGGGGCCCCGGGAGCATATCTCCCCCACCTCCCCGGAGCCGGGGACCACCTCCCTCCCGTCCTCCTTGAGCACCTTGACCTCGGCGTGGAACATGGGGATGCCCGCGCTCCCGATCTTTTCCATGTCGGCGCAGGAGAGGACGATGGAGGTCTCCGTGCACCCGAAGACCTGGATGAGGTAGGGGACCCTCATGCGCTCCACGATGCGCTCCAAAAGCTCCCGGGGGGCGGGGGCGCCCCCGATCCCCACCCCCTTGAGGGAGGAGAGGTCGTAGCCCTCGAACCCGGGGACCTCGAGCATCATCTGGAGCATGGTGGGCACCGCCCCGAAGTGGGTCACCCGGTGGCGCTGGATGAGGGAGAGGGCCTCCTCCGGGTTCCAGAACCTCTGGAGGACGGTGGTCCCCCCGATGTAGAAGGTGGGCATGGTGATGATGTTCAGGCCCCCGGAGTGGAAGAGGGGGATGGAGACCAGGGAGACGGCCTCCATGTCGAAGAGCAGCTCCAGGGTGTCGTTGAAGGTGTTCCAGAAGGTCTTGCGGTGGGGGAGCACCGCCCCCTTGGGCCGGCCGGTGGTCCCCGAGGTGTACATGATCATCTGGGGGTCCTCCATGTCCGGGGGCTCGGGGACCTCGGGCTCCCCCTCCCCGAAGTCGGAGAGCCACTCCTCGTAGGGGAGGCTGAAGGGGGGCACCGGCTCCCCGGGGGTGGCCAGGACCTCCAGGGGCTCCCGGTGGAGGCCGCGCAGCCCCTCCACGGTGGCGGAGAACTCGGGGTGGAAGAAGAAGGCCCGGGGGGAGGTGTCTTTGAAGATCCAGGAGAGCTCCTCCGGGGTGAGGCGGAAGTTCAGGGGGAGGAAGATGAACCCCGCCTTGGCGCAGGCGAAGTAGACCTCCATGAACTCCACGCTGTTGAAGAGGAGGGCGGCCACCCGGTCCCCCTTCCTGAGGCCGGCGGAAAGGAGCCCGTTGGCCACCCGGTTGACCCGCCGGTTGAACTCGGTGTAGGTGAGGGACTCCTCCCCGGAGATGAAGGCCGTCTTGTCCTTGGTGAGGGGAAAGCGAGCCCGCTTGGTGGCCCAGTCGCCCACGTTCATAGGATTCACCCCCGTTCTTTTCCGGTTGCACACCCCATCCGCGTGGGCCCGTCCTGGACGACGCGAGACCGGGGGCCGGGAGACATAAGGGTTGCCGGGGAAGGTCCGTTACGAGTTGCAGCAAGTCCCCCCGACGGACTGAGCGTTCCCTGCCTTGACGGTGCCGCAGCCGCGCGTCGTTCGACAGCCCACGCACCGTATTATGCATAAAAGTTCACAATATGTAAAGCAATAACGTTCACAGAATATAAATTAAAATAATGGGCATAAGTATGTATATATCTAAAATATGGCTTAAAATAACGTATAATAGCTCATTGACATTGAACTTTACAGGTCACGTTTCCTTTGATATCATCAACCGAAGATGGGGTCTCGGTGCCGGATAAATCGTTCGCGGTCCGACGTCCCGCCGTCGCGGACCGGGGGATGGACGAGGGGGGAAGCCATGAACGAGCTGGTCGAGGTGGGAAAGTTCGTCTGCGGCCTGCAATACCGGGATCTTCCCGGAGAAGTGGTCGAGGCGGCCAAGCTGCCGTTGACCGACTGCCTGGGGGTCACCGTGGCCGGACTGGAGGAGGAGGGCACGCGCATCGCCGCGGAATGGGTCGATTCCATGTGTGCACGAGAGGAGGCCACCGTCTTCTACAGGTTCACAAAGAGCGCGGCCCCGTGGGCGGCCCTAGCCAACGGCACGGCCGCCCATGCCCTGGATTACGACGACGTCAGCTTCCGGATGATGGGCCATCCCTCGGTGGCCCTGGTCCCCGCCCTGCTGGCGGTGGGGGAGGCGTTGGGCTCCTCCGGTAAGGATTGCCTGCTCTCCTATGTGGCCGGACTGGAGGTGGCCTCCAAGGTGGGAGCCGCCCTGGGAGGGAATTCCTACATGCTTGGCTGGCACCACACCAGCACCCTGGGAGTGCTGGGAGCGGCCGCAGCCTGCGGGAAACTCCTGGGGCTGGACGAGGAGAGGATGGCTCACGCGCTGGGCATATCCTGTTCCCTGGCCACGGGGATCCGCGCCAATTTCGGGACCATGACCAAGCCACTCCACGCCGGGGTGGCGGCCATGAACGGCGTCATGGCCGCCCAGCTGGCCTCCCGCGGCTTCACCGCCAACCCGGATGCCCTGTACGGGGAGAACGGATTCGCCCGCGCCTTCACCTCGGACCTGGAGAAGGCCGAGGAGTTGCTGAACACGCTCGGGGAGCCGTGGGAGCTCCTGGAACCGGGCCTGTCCTTCAAGCCCTATCCCTGTTGCCGCGGACCGCAGGGAGCCATCGATGCCGCCCTGGCGGCCAGGGAGGAATGGAAGAAGCTGGGAGATATCGACGTTTCCCAGGTGGAGAAGGTGGAGTGCCGGGTGCCCTCGTGGCTGCGGTCGGTGCTCGTATATCACCAGCCGAAAACGGGCACGGAGGGAAAGTTCAGCCTGGAGTTCTGCGTGGTGGCCGCGTTGCTGGAGGGGAAGGTGGGGGTGGGCCAGTTCCGGGACGAGGTGGTCACCTCGGGACCGGTTACCGAGCTGATACGGCGCTTCGACTGGCAGGACCTGGAAGGGGAGATCACCAGTCCCTTCGCCTCCGAGGTGGTGGTGCACCTGAAGTCAGGAAAAAAGGCGGTGGGCAAGGCGGAGAAGCCGCTCGGCGAACCCGGGAATCCCATGAGCGAGGAGCAGATCTACGATAAATACCGAGAGTGCGTGGGCAGCGTCATCGATTACGGCGTCGCGGACAGGACCCTGGCCATGCTCAAGACCCTGGACGAACTCGGTGACGTAAGGGAG
>FWWL01001429.1_pt1 | contig 57125 bp, 39 predicted proteins | sample 2228331 | NCBI WGS metagenome assembly FWWL01 (sample SAMEA103939775, study PRJEB20133) | metagenome
AGATACATCCCCGCAAAAACCATAATCGATAGAAAAAGCAAAGAGGCTGCCCATAATTACTTATGGGACAGCCCCTTTTTGCGTTCGAAGGTTGACAACATAATGATCGGTGATACAATTTGTTTGAGTATTGTTATTTATTATTGCAAACAAATTAATAACAAATTATTGTTAGCTGAAACAACGCAACGATGGGAGCGTGACGACATGAACGAATGGTCCGAAACGGTAAACGGAATGACATGGGGATGGACCGGCATACGGGGCACATGGTCCGGCGCGAAGGCAGAAGAATCAATGCGCATCATGAGCACCCTAGGCGTCAATTGGGTGGCGATCGCATTGGCTGCCGAGCAGGAGACTCCGCAATCGACGATCATTCCTTTCCGCGAGAAGCCGACCGTTACCGACGAGGAAACGATCTGGGCGATTCGCAATGCCAAGTCCCTAGGCATGAAGGTGTGCCTTAAGCCCGTCGTGAATTGCGCGAACGGGACTTGGCGGGCCCATATTAGCTTCTTCCAACAAGACGTTCCCGGAGAGCCGAGTTGGGGCGAGTGGTTCGCTTCCTACGGGGAGTTTATTGTCCATTACGCGATAATCGCGGAGAAGGAAGGCTGCGAAATGTTCTGCATCGGCTGCGAGATGGTCCAGACCGACTCAAGGGAAGCGGAATGGAGAGACTTAATAGCCAAGGTTAGAGCCGTATATAGCGGACTCGTTACTTATAACTGCGATAAATATCAGGAAGAACGCCTGTCTTGGTGGGATGCCGTCGATATTATTTCTTCCAGCGGGTACTACCCGATAGACCAATGGGAATTTCATTTGGACAGGATCGAGAACATGCTCGCGCAATGGAACAAGCCTTTCTTCTTCATGGAAGCGGGATGTCCGAGCAGGGAAGGATCAAGCTTGAGGCCGAACGATTGGTCCTTGCCCGGCGGACCGTCCGAAGAAGAACAGGAAGCTTATTACCATGCGATGTTCGAGGCTTGCTCCTGCCGGAAGTGGATGAGGGGATATATGCTGTGGGATTGGCCTGCTAAGCTATATACCCCGGAAGAAGCAGCGCGCAACGATGATTACTGTATGTACGGCAAGAAAGCGGAATCCGTCGTGCGGGACTATTATACTTCAAAGCTAAAAGAAGCGGAGTGAAGCAGATGAACAATCAACTTACGCTTGAACAGTGGCGTTCGGAGCTTGAAGCGGAGCTGAAGACGAATATACTCGGCTTCTGGATCCAGCATACCGTCGATGAGAAGAACGGCGGTTTCATTGGCGAAATCAAGAGCGATATGACGGTGACGCCGGACGCAGACAAGGGCCTCGTATTGCACGCTCGCATTCTCTGGACATTCTCGACAGCGTACCGCTTCTATAAGGATGAGGCTTATCTTGTCATGGCACGGCGGGCGTACGAAGCTCTCGACCTCATGTTCAGGGACCGGGCAGAGGGCGGACTCTACTGGATGGTGGATATTTCCGGCAACCCCGTTCAGGATAAGAAACAAGTGTACGGCCAAGCATTCTCCATCTACGCCCTGTCGGAATATTATCGGGCTGCCGGATCGGAAGAGGCTCTAGCATGGGCGCAAGAGCTGTACCGGCTCATCGAGAAATACGCTTATGATTCCGTGCATCGCGGTTATGTCGAAGCACTTGCCCGGGATTGGTCGGAGACGACCGATTTAAGCTTAAGCGGCAAAGATTTGAACGAACGCAAGTCCATGAATACCCATCTGCATGTTCTCGAAGCCTATACGAACTTGTATAGAGTGTGGAAACCGGAAGGCTTGCGGATGAAGCTGGCGGAACTTATAGATATTCATCTTGACCTTATCGTCAATAAGGACAATCACCATTTCTTGCTGTTCTTCGACGACGAGTGGAATTCCAAATCGGAGCACGTTTCCTATGGTCATGATATCGAAGGCAGCTGGCTGTTGAGCGAAGCCGCGGACGTTCTCGGCGATGCGGAGCGGATCGCTCGCGTTCGGACGGAAGCGTTAGCGATGGCTGAAGCGACCTTAGCCGAAGGAACGGACGTCGATGGCGGTTTGTTCAACGAGGCAGACGGCCATGGCCACGTCGATGATACGAAAGATTGGTGGCCGCAAGCGGAGGCTATGGTAGGATACCTAAACGCGTATCAATTGTCGGGTAAAGCCGCTTTGCTTCAAGCGGCCAAAGATAGCTGGACGTTCACGAAACGTTACATCAGCGATTCGAATCATGGCGAGTGGCATTGGCAAGTATCGCGAGAAGGGGTGCCTAACCTGTCTTATGCTAAGGTCGACCCGTGGAAATGCCCTTATCATAACAGCAGGGCTTGCTTTGAAGGTTTGGAGAGATTGACGCATATTTCAACCGTGGGGGAATAGCAAATGAGCGAATTCATGCAGAAATTGAAAATATTGAAAGCAAAGCACGATAAATTGGTGATGCGGACGAATCATCCTGCTTCGCAAAGCAATGGCGTGTATGAACGTTACGAATACCCGGTTTTGACGAACGAGCATGCTCCTATTCATTGGCGGTATGACCTGAATCCGGAGACGAATCCTTACCTCATGGAAAGAATCGGAGTAAACGCGGCGTTTAACCCGGGTGCAATCGAGCTTAACGGCAAATACTATCTCATGGTTAGGGCCGAGGGCGTCGACCGCAAGTCGTTCTTCGCCGTTGCGGAAAGCGATAGTCCTGTAGACGGTTTTCGCTTCTGGGATTATCCCGTTCTCCTTCCCGAAACCGATAACCCGGACATCAACGTATACGATATGCGTCTCGTGAAACATGCGGACGGCTGGATATACGGTCTGTTCTGCACGGAGCGCAAAGATCCTTCGGCGCCTGCGAGCGATACGTCCAGCGCAGTTGCCCAGGGAGGAATCGCCCGTACGAAAGACTTGGTCAAGTGGGAACGCCTTCCGGATTTTCAAACCCCGTCGCCGCAACAACGCAATGTCGTCCTTCATCCGGAATTCGTGGATGGCAAATATGCTTTCTATACGCGTCCGCAGGATGGGTTTATCGATGCAGGCGCAGGAGGCGGCATTGGATGGGGATTGTCCGACAGCATGAACCCGGCAATCGTCGATAAGGAAATTATCGTCGATGAACGGCAATACCACACGATCAAGGAAGTCAAGAACGGCCAAGGGCCAGCTCCGATCAAGACGGACAAAGGCTGGCTCCACATCGCGCATGGGGTGCGGAATACGGCAGCGGGATTGCGGTATGTCCTCTACACGTTCATGACCGCGCTCGATGAACCGAACAAGGTTATTCATGCGCCGGGCGGACACCTGATTGCGCCGGAAGGCATCGAAAGAGTCGGCGACGTATCCAATGTCTTATTCTGCAACGGCGTTATCGCCAAGGACAGCGGCGAAGTGTACATCTACTACGCTTCTTCAGATACCCGCATTCATGTTGCGGCAACGACCGTTGATAAGCTTGTCGATGCATGCATCAACACGCCGGAGGATCCGCTTCGTTCCCGAGCATGCGTCGAACGGCGGACCGAGCTGATATCCCGCAATCTGGAATTAATGAAGTCGCCGGAATACGCTTTTCTGAACGATTAACGTTTCGTTTAGTTCCCGATCTGTAACAGCACAATCCGAGCGACGACGGAACATGCTTGGGAGTTGTTCCTTGCGTCTTGCGGCGTTAGTGAGCAACTCCTTTTGTTATGGTTTGTAACCTAATTTATTTTATTTGTTATCATAATTAGGAACAATAAAAACAAATATAAAGCATTTTCATAACTGACAAAAACTTTATAATTATAAATGTAAGCGATGCCACAGTATCTTTCATGCGATACGGGATTCGCCAAAAATCAAGCTATGGGGGTATTACAAAGATGAAAAAATCACTGCTTCTTGCATTGGTCATGATCATGTCTATCACTTTGCTAGCTGCTTGCGGAGGTAATAATAAAAACGAGGCCTCGTCTCCAACCGCATCGGCTTCGGCATCTCCTTCCGAAGGCGCGAGTGAAAGCGCAAGCCCGGCTGCCGAACTTGGCGGCAAACTGAAAGTGCTTACTCACCGTACCGATTTGATCGACGATGGCACGATGGATAAATACGCCGAAGCATTCAAAGCGAAATACCCGAACGCGGAGATCGAGTTTGAAGGTATGACCAACTATGCCAACGACATTAAAGTTCGTTTGACGACCGGCGAAGCCGGAGACGTTAACATGATCGACGCCAGCTTGCCGAACAGCGAGCTTGCTAACTACTACGAGCCGCTTCCGGACGCATTATTCGATAATGTTTACTTCGCGGACTACAGATTGTTCGAAGGCAAGCGTTACGGACTTTCTACCGGAGTAAACACGCAAGGTATCGTGTATAACAAGCAAGCATTCGCTAAAGCAGGCGTTGACAAAATTCCGACGACTTTGGATGAATTGTATGCAGCAGCCGAGAAATTAAAAGCAGCTGATATCATCCCGCTATACATGAACTACGGCGCGCAATGGCCAATTGGCAATTGGGCTGAAGGCTCCGCTAAATACGTTGCCGGGGACATGAAGTGGTTCGATCAATTCGTAACGAGCGACGCTCCTTGGCAAGTGGATAACGCGTTCGGAACACTGATGAATATCGCCCGCACTTTCGTGCAAAAGGGTTATGTGGAAAAAGACTTGGCAACTAATAACTGGGAAATGTCCAAAGGCGAAGTTGCTTCCGGTAAAGCCGCAATGTACTTCCTGGGCAACTGGGTAATCCCGCAAATCATCGGCGCCGGAGCTAAACCTGAAGATATCGGTTTCTTCCCGCTTCCTTACGACAACAGCGGTAAATACAATGCACCGCTCGGTTCCGACTACATGATCGGTGTAAGCAAGAACAGCAAGAACAAAGAACTCGCTACGGCTTGGGCTGAATTCTTCGTCAAAGAATCCGGTTATGTGGATTCCCAAGGCTTCATGCCGGTTGACAAATCGCAAGAGCCGAAAGTTCCGCAACTGGCCGAATTCCAATCTTTCAATCCTACCTTCCTTGAGGATGTAGCCGGCGATCCGAAATTCAACGAAATCGCCAATAAAGCCGAGATCGACATCTATGTCGGCAAATATACGCAAGACCTGATCGTTGCTAAGGACCTTCAAAAAGCTTACGACGAGCTTAACGAGAAATGGAAAAAAGCAAGAGCGGCTCTTGGTTACTAAGATCCAGCGATTGATGAGACCTCCCGGCTATTGTCGGGAGGTTTTTCTATTGTTGAGGTAAAGTCCCCGCACCCCAACGAGAAGGCCGTGATCACTATATAGATGAATACATATGATAACCTATGACTAGCCGAGAGGATGAGGCAGAGTGAGTGGACTACGGGTTTTTCGCCGATACAGGCTGCCTGAATTTCTGGTGGTGCTTGACGCATTCGTGAATAAGGTCCGGTTCAACGGTATTCATGTCCATGGGACGTGGAAGCCGACGATAGCCGATTACCGTAAAGCGAAAAATAAAGAATCGCTCATTCAGGCGATGTGGAGGTTCCATACGGGGACGAGAAAATTTACGGATATCGCACAGCACGTAACCATCGATCCGGACGGATATATATGGGAAGGGCGATCCTTGTCGGTGTCTCCGGCGTCAGCCTATGACCATAACGACGGGGATAATGACGGAGTACATCCGTTCATGTTCGAGATGATCGGGAATTTCGACCGTGGAGTCGAGGTTCTGGCTGGGGCGCAACTGGATACTACTCTGGGGTTGTGCAGAGGAATCATGGCGAGGTGGAAGTTAAGCACGAAAGATATCCATTTTCATCGGGAAATGCAATCGGGCAAATCTTGCCCGGGGTCAGGCATAGATAAGGCGGAATTTCTAACACAAGTCGCAATCTGGTCGGCTTCCGCACCCGCACCCGCACCCGCACCCGCACCCGCACCCGCACCAGATCCCGCACGAACACCCGCCCCCGGATCCACGGCTTTGTCGGTGGAACAAGTAAACTCGATCATTAACGACTACCTAAAGCCGGCTTGGTCCAGTGCGGGAAGCCAAGAACAGAAAGACGAGATTCACCGAATCGCGAATGAACTTCGCAAAGCGGCGGGCATTAAGGTAGATTGACGGGACAATCAAGAGACAGACTTAAGGTGCGTGAGAAATGACTCTTGCGCACATTCGTACATAAAATTTTCCATTTTAACAAATACTGATCCTTAAGTGTGACTATCGATTTCCATTCGGTGATGGAGGAATATGATGAAATTAGCAAACAATTTTCGATGTTGGAAAATAGGGCTACTCGCAAGCTTGGGACTACTATTAGGAGGCTTACCCGACGCCCAAGCGACAGAGCATGCGCCGTTTCAGCCGGTCAAGCCCGGTACCCGGCAAATTGCCGTTGTCATTGACGATTTCGGCAACGGCATGAAAGGCACGGAACAAATGCTCGAGCTTCCCATTAAGCTGACTGTTGCCGTCATGCCCTTTCTTCCCACGACAAAACAAGATGCGGAAGCGGCTCATCTTAAGGGACACGACGTTATCGTTCATCTTCCCATGCAGCCCCTTCGAGGCTCGAACAGATGGCTGGGACCGGGAGCGATTACAACCGATTTGAATGATGAAGAAATCCGCAAGCGCGTCGAGGCTGCCATAGCGAATGTTCCGCATGCGATCGGCATGAATAACCATATGGGTTCCAAAGCAACGGCAGACAAACGGGTAATGCGAATCGTGCTTCAAGTCTGCAAGGAAAAAGGTTTATTTTTCCTTGATAGCCGTACTTCTTACAGGACAGTAATTCCCAGGGTAGCGCAAGAGATCGGGGTTATCGCGCTTCACAACGACGTATTTTTGGATGATGTATACACTCAGCGTCACGTGCTTAAACAAATTATGGTTATGAAGAAATTTTTAACCCATAATGATCGCTGCATCGTGATTGGCCATGTCGGACCTTCGGGACTTCACACGTCAAAGGTTTTGGAGAAGGCCATTCCCGAGCTGCAAAGCAACGCGATTTTCGTCCCGTTAACGCAGTTGCTGCCATTGCCGTCTCCGTTCATGGAGTAAAGCAGCGATACCCCATAATCCCGTTGGCAATGGAGGCGGCTAGCCGATTCTGTCCGGGAATGGATGTCAGCATGGCCCGGTCGTTCGCGTCGCTTAGGAAAGCCGTTTCCACGATAACGCTTGGCATCTGAACTCGGTTGAGCAGATAGAACTTATTTGCAACCCGCGGCAAACGGTGCTTTCCTTGCTGCTGATTAAGGCTATTCTGGATGAAACCCGCCAACAAAGCGCTTCGGCCCTCGGCTTGATGAATCACAAGCGGACCTCTCTTCTTTCCCCCGGGAGACCAATTCACATGGATGCTCACGAATACGGAAGTACCGATTTCATCGGATAAGCCTCGCCGTTGGGACAGATCGCGCCGATGCCGGGAACGCGCCAAATGCCAACGGTTATCGTCGCTAAGCGCATAATCGCCGGTTCTATTAAGAATGACCTTAAGTCCTTTACTTCGGAGCAGCAAGTAAAGCTTACGGGAAATGGCAAGGTTAATATCCTTCTCGAGAACGTCATTCCAATGGGTTCCGCCGTCAATCCCTCCATGACCTGCGTCAATAAGGACATCTGCAGTCGGCAGCGCTCGTTTAATATCGGGCGGCTCCGTCGTCCAACCTGTTAGCCACAGGAAACAGCAAATGATTAGCAAAAGTCGAAACAAAGCGGTTTCTCCTCCGTTCTAAGCACCTTTATATATCGTTCATTATGTTATCGTGGCTCAAACAAGCCAACCTCATGCAAACGACGGAACAGATTCATCGTTTTACTTGAAGATGGTTGCGGAAGTCATTAATCGGGCATGCTAAAGCCAAGGAGGCGATTAATGATGGATAGCTCTGAATATTTGAAGTACATGACCGAACGGGTCGTTAGCTACCTGGATAACCCTGCCGAAGAGGAAAGCGATGAGCCGCAACCGAATAGGAAAGTTAGCCGCGAGCCGTGGTTGACGAGATGGTTCGGAGTTATCCCGATGGGATTCATGATGTGGCGTAACGATAGAGCGGACAAAAAGAACAAAACGCACCCTGAGGTGCGTTCCGTGAATTCGTCTAATTATCGATAAAATAGACCTGTGCTCAGCATAGCTTCAAGCGGGATAAACCTTGTTCCTTCCATATCAATAGCTAAATCTATACGGCCGTTCGACCAACGCTGATATCCGATAATAGGTACGGCGTATAACATGGCATCGCCGAACGGTTCCGTTACATAGCGCAGATGATGCTTGCCGTTAAGGCGGCTCAGCAGTTTTTTGGCCTCTTTTGCCGGGAAAGGGGCCTCTTTGGTGAGCCATGGAAGCCTTTCGTAAGCATCGAAGGGCTCATTCAGTTTTAAATTAAGGATACAGGCACCATCTTCGGGATCCAAATATGCGGGATTAGTTTCTTGTGCGAACAGGGCGTTCCAGATATCACCGTCTAAAGGCAGCAGTTCGGTTGTTTTGGCATCGAGCCAATACGTTTCCTCGCCGATTTTCGCTTCCCAAGCAGCAGCGAAGGGATGGACGTAATGTTTGACTGCAGTAATAAGGTCGGCTTTATCCTCGGACAGCAAGCCGTTGTCGATCAAGGAACGCTTTAACTGTTGATGGGAAAAGAGGCTATATGGACCTACGCCATATTCTCCCAGCCGGAACGAACCGTCCAATGCGGCATGGACGACCATGTATCCGATGTCTTTGCCTTCCTTAGTAAAGAGGACTAGCCAGCCATGCGTACCTGGACCGAGCGCTTCAATCTGCGGATCGGCCGTTTGCCATTCGGCGAATGCCTTCTGTTCCGCAAGCCGGGAAACCCATTCCTGGACTTGGCGCTCAAGCTTAGAGGGGATCTGAACTTTCAATGGCGGTTCCGCGTAGGCTTGCACGGGGGAAGACGATAGAAAAACTGTCAACAGTAACGCAATTGGAATCATAAATCGTATTCGTGCTCTTACGCGAGCAGTTGTCATCTTCTTCACCTGCAATCGTTGGAATGGGGCGGAATCGCCTATTTTCAGGACGGTGAAGCCGGTTTACTTGGTTATATTGTAATGGACAAGCCTTGCCAAGACTGTTGTAACTTGTCGCGGCAATTAAGGGGGCGAGGTTCTAATTTTGCCGAGAAACCGCGCAAATTCACACCCGGCAACTAATGGATGCCAGGGAGATGGAAAATTCCGCAATTCATGACCGATACGGACACGCGAGGTCGATATTGCCAATCGATTTCGGCTTCTCTCTGCTGGAAACGGGTGGTGAGCCCATCTCTCTGTTGCTTCTGATCCGGATGATTCATCCCTTCGAGCATCGGATTATAATAATGCCTAATCCGCTCAAGCTCCTCCTGCCGCCTTTGCTCCGCTTCCGAAGCCCACGTGAAATCGGTATTTTTAAGCTTGCGTTCCATCGTTAACTCCAACTGCGACATGCCTCTGCGAAGAGATATGCCGTTCTTCATCAGATGGACGTTGGAAGGCAGGCGAGGTGTAAGCTTCTTATCCTTCAGTTTATCCATAAACGTCTCTTCGATAACTCCCGTGGCCAAGGAGATTCCCCAGCCATACAGCTCTTCGCGTTTCATATCGCACTCGAATCCGACTTTGAAGTTAACTCCTAGCCAAGCGGTATAGGGCTGCGAGCTAAGCGGATCGATTTTGCCGCGCGGGGGCTCTTCGAACAGAGTGACGCAGCGACCGCCCTGACGAACGGCATCGAACAACTGAAGCAGCCGCCTTGAGCCGAAATAAACGTCTTCCTGTACGATTCTGCCCGTGTTCGTCATGACGTAAGAGACGGGCGAGGCGTTAGACCGATCGGCCATCGAAGGATTTTCGAAGGACCATCCGAAAGTCATCGTCTCCGGAACCGAACCGGTTCGATCAACGAAGCTCCAATAATAAGGGCGGTTCGTTAGCGAACGGTCGGCATCCGGCGACAGCTTTACGATTATTTTGTTAGGGCTCTTTTCTATTAAATGGCAGCCTGTTGAATCCAGATAGGAAAGAACGAATTTATGGACTTGTTTGGTATTCATGGCTTATTCTCCTGCTGCATTTGATTTTTCGTGGCCAGCAATGTATCCCCTAGACCGTCAATGCGCTTGCGCAATTCCTCGCCGTCCGTGGATTCAAGCACTAACTGGGCTAATCTGCGCTCTAACGACTCCTCTTTCTCGAAATGTTGAATGATCTCGTCCAGCTCGCCGATTACCAATTCAAACATATTGATTTTCTCATGGAGCAGGTGTACGATATGTTCTTCGATCGTTCCGAGGGTACATAAATTATAGATTTGAACGTCTTCCGTCTGCCCTAACCGATGGACGCGGCCGATCCGCTGCTCAACCCGCATCGGGTTCCACGGAAGGTCGAAATTGATGACATGGTGGCAAAATTGCAGGTTAATGCCTTCGCCGCCGGCTTCGGTGGCGACCATGACTTGAGCTCGCCTTCGGAACAGATCCATCATCCAGTCCTTCTTGCCCCTGTTCATCCCGCCGCGGTAAGGTACGGCCGACATGTCGTGCTCCTTGAAAAATTTGAGCAAATACTCCTGCGTGGCACGGTATTCCGTGAATACGATAACCTTATCGTTCATGCTCTGGACAAGCTCCATCGTTTTCTCCGCCTTCGTATTCGCTTTAATGCTGCGAATGAGTTCTACAAGCTCCCATATACGTGCGCGCAGCGGGGAGTCTTCCGATGTTTTCTTGAACAGGTTAATGAGTGTAATGAACACCGCATCCCGGCTGGAGCATACTTCGCGCTGAAGCGTCACTAGCGAGAGCATGCTGGTTAAGTCGCCGCTTTCGGCCGCGGCATGTTTGCGGACGTAGTCCGTAACGCCCTCATACAATGCCATTTCCTCAGAAGAGAGCCGAAGGGGAACGTTCGTTACGAATCGTTTCGTGAATTCGACGCTCCCGTCGCTGCGGCGATTGCGGATCATAACTTGGCCGAGAGCTTCATGGAGCTTGGCTTCGTTCTTAGGTATTCTGCGGTCTGCGACGAAGTTCGCGGCGAAGTCGCTTTCTCCGCCAAGCTGGCCGGGTTTGAGCAGCGTAATGAGGTTATACAGCTCAGACAGATCGTTCTGGACCGGAGTTGCGGTCAGCAGAAGGCAGTATTTTTTGCGCAGCTCGTTAATGAACTGGTAGTTTCCCGTCCGCTTGTTCTTAAGTTTGTGGGCTTCGTCCACGATGAGCAGATCGAACTCGTTATCGAGCAGCATCTCGCGGTGCGGGTCGCGCTTGGCCGTGTCCATGGAAGCGACCACGATTTCGTTATTCCAAGTATGCGCTTTTTTCTGCGCGATCGCGGGGATGTCGAACTTGCTATTGAGCTCACGGACCCATTGCAGCACCAAAGAAGCGGGAACGAGGATGAGCACTTTTTTCACCAAGCCGCGTATGAGATATTCTTTGAGAATAAGGCCGGCTTCGATCGTCTTGCCAAGACCGACCTCGTCAGCTAAGATAGCGCGGCCTCTCATCTCGTGCAGCACTTTGCGCGCCGTGTCTACCTGATGAGGCAACGGGTCGAAATGAGGAAGCAGCGACAGGCACTGAAGGGCGTGAAAATCCGATATGAGAGAGGCTTCCTCCGCCTCGATGGCAAGCTGATACAAGGTCCAATCGTCCCAAGGACCATTGCGCTCCACGCGGCGTTCCAATTCTTCGAAAGCTCCGCGATCGACGTGCATGTCCACTAACGGATGGAGCTTGCGCGGGGCCGGATCGGAGGAGAAACTAGCGGGAGATTTGAACGGACTGAAAGACCCTTCCTCGGAATTGGGAGTCGCGGCGGGCTCAGGCTGCAGATGGGCGAAAGGCGAAGCCGCACCGGACGGTTCGCTGGCGGGAGAAGGGAAAGGGATTTGCAATAGGAAGTCCTCCTGGGCGACAACTTAGCCGTCTGAATAATAAGGGATTAAGTTTCGCAGGGTAATGTAATGAGTCAATCCAGCGCGTGCCTTTCCTTAGTATGAGCAAACGGAAGACATTCAAAACAAAAGTTATAAAAGCGGGACAAATCTCTATATATCGAGATTCTTCCCAATGATTCGCCAAAATTCGATTTCCATGCTTTATGTCCTATGGAAACACCATATCTGGTGTAGTATAATGGAATATGAACACAACATATTGAGCGGTTTACATACATTTAATGAAGTGCTGCAAGCCGTGTAACATGTGATATAAATTCGACGTTCGGGAGGCTACCGGATTGAAAATGATGCAGACAAGACGATTGGAAGGTTTAAGCGAGAAAATATTTTTGGATCGTTACGCATGGAAGAATGCCGATACCAATGGTACTAAAGTAGGCGACGTTGTCCTCGTGCTGACAAAGGACGATCCCAAGTTTCCTGCCAAAGACGTAGGAGAAGTGGTCAAGCGCGAAGGACGGAACGTAACCGTGAAGCTCCGCAACGGCGAGTTGGTACAATCTACCATTGAGAAGCTCACGTTAACGATTGAGAAGACACCGGAGGAAATGTGGACGCGGCTGGCTAAAGCGATGTCGTCCGTGGAGGATACCTCCGAGAAGCAAAAAGAGTGGTCTGAGAAATTCCGATGGCTGTTGGACGATTGGAAGCTCGTTCCGGGCGGGCGGATTGCGGCCGGAGCAGGCGCGAGCGATGAGCTGACGCTATTTAACTGCTACGTTATCCCGTCCCCTCATGATAGCCGCGGCGGTATCATGCAGACCCTGACCGAGATGACCGAGATCATGGCGCGCGGCGGCGGAGTAGGCATTAACTTGTCCTCCTTGCGTCCACGCCGTGCGATCGTGAAAGGCGTTAACGGTTCCTCCAGCGGCGCGGTATCTTGGGGCGGATTGTTCAGCTATACGACTGGATTGATTGAGCAGGGGGGGTGCTTTGGACCGAATGAGCGAATCGCGACAAATCGCGGTCTGATTCCCGCTAAAGAACTTGCAGATCGAATGGATGGCGGAGAGACTTTTTTTGCGTTGACCCACCAAGGTCACCGTCGAATCACTTGTTCCTTTCGAAACGGTGTTAAGCCTTTATTTCAGGTAACCACAGAGCGCGGTTTTACGGTAGAAGTGACCAAAGACCACAAAATGGGCGTTCTCCGCAATGGTACCGTCGAGACCGTTCCCCTGCGGGATCTGGATATCGATTCCGAAACTTTAATTTTGCTGGCAAACGGTTTGCAAGAAGTCCCTTATGTTGAACTCCAGGCCGAACCCTATCAACGTTCTGTAATGAGCACGATGTTAAACGAATCGGTGACGTTGCCCAAACTACTGGACGAACGATTGGCTTACTTGATCGGTTACTTTTACGGAGATGGGTATGTACACTGGGGACGTAAAGTGAATTGGGAAGCTCCGAAAGCGATCAAATTTGCAACCGCAGACGATCATCCGGATATCCGAAATAGGCTGGCGGAACTGGTTCAGGAACTATTCGGTATCGAACCGATAATAGAGGAAGGCGACGGAGCCTGTAAGAATGTGGCTGTGTATTCCCGAAAGCTGATCGATTGGCTTGAGCAAAATAAGCTGTTGAAAGCTCGCAGCGAAGAGGTTAGAGTACCCGAAGGAATCTTTCGTTCAGGGTCGAGTGTCATGGGGGCGTTTGTTGCCGGATATTTTGATGCGGATGGCTGCGATCGCGGCTCTAAAGGAGGGTATGGGTTCGACAGCGTAAGTCTCGGCATGGTACGCGATGTCCAGCAGTTGCTTGCGGTTAACGGCATTATGTCGCATATCCGTTCGACGGATCGGAGCCTTCAAGGATGGAGGACTATTCATCGCCTCAGCGTCACAGGCGCCGAATTCAAAGAGAGAATGAGCCGATTCATCGGGGGACAATTGAACATTCCGGGCCGATATTATCAAGGGGTATGGGATTCGACAAAGTCTCGCATCTCTTTCCGGGCTTTGACACGTGTGAAAGAGCGCTTGGAAGCGGATGGTCAGATTGCTCTAGCGGAACGGGTAGAACATATTTTGAATACAGTGCCCGATCGCATCGTGACGATTGAGCCAACAGGGACGAGTCAAGTATATGACTTTGAGGTCGAAGATGTTCATATGCTGTGCGGCAACGGCTTATATACCTCCAACAGCCGTCGTGGCGCTCTAATGCTCATGATCAACGACTGGCATCCCGATGTTGAGGATTTCATCACCGTTAAGCAGACGATGGGCCAAGTGACGAATGCCAACCTGTCCGTGTGCGTGAGCAACGCCTTCATGAAAGCCGTCAAAGAGGATTTGGATTGGGATTTGGTGTTCCCGGATTCCAAGGATCCGGAGTATGACAAGTTGTGGGACGGCGACCTGGACAAGTGGAAGAAGCTTGGCAAGAACGTCATACACTACCGTACGGTTCGCGCACGCGACGTATGGAAGAGCATTATAGAGGGTGCTTGGAAGTCAGCCGAGCCGGGCGTCGTATTCATGGAATACTACAACCAAATGTCCAACAGCTGGTATTTCAACCCGATTATTTGTACGAATCCGTGTGGCGAGCAAGGGCTCCCTGCATGGGGGGTGTGCAACTTATCGGCGATCAACCTATCTAAATTCTATGATGCTGACAACCATGATGTCGCATGGGATGAGCTGTCCCGAGTCGTCCGTTACTCGACACGCTTCCTGGATAACGTAATCGATACGACGCCGTATCATTTTCCAGAGAATGAGAAGAACCAGAAGAACGAGCGCCGCGTAGGTCTTGGCACGATGGGTCTTGCCGAGTTGATGATCCGTTTGGAAGTCCGTTACGGCAGTCCGGAAAGCATGGAATTCCTGGATAAACTGTATGGTTTCATGGCTCGCGAAGCTTATCTCGCATCCACTGAGATTGCAGCCGAGAAAGGTTCCTTCCCTGCGTTTGATCTGGAACCGTTCATGCAAAGCGGCTTCATGAAAAATATGGTCGAAGTCTATCCTGAGGTCGGCGAAGCGATCTCCAAGCGCGGCATGCGTAACGTTACCGTTATTACCCAAGCGCCTACAGGCTCTACGGGTACGATGGTGGGGACTTCCACGGGTATCGAACCGTATTTCGCATTTGAATTTTTCCGTCAAAGCCGGTTGGGCTACGACAAACAATATGTTCCAATCGCGCAGGAGTGGCAAGACGCGCATCCGGGCGAAGCTCTTCCGGAATGGTTCGTTACAGCAATGGATCTATCCGCGAAGGATCACATCCGCGCGCAGGCTGCGATTCAGCGTTGGGTCGACAGCTCGATCTCCAAGACGGCGAACTGTCCGGCTGACTTCACGGTCGAAGAGACGGCTGAGCTGTATGAGATGGCGTTCGAGCTCGGCTGCAAAGGCGTAACGATCTACCGCGACGGCAGCCGCGACGTGCAGGTACTAAGTACGTCCAAGGATGAGAAGAAAGAAGAGGCGGTCACCGCAGTTGCTGTCGCCGAAGTGCCTGCCTCTCCGGATCCTATCGTGGAAGCAACGGTAGAGCTTGATACGTTAAACGCGACACTTAATGTCAGTGTAACGCCTCAACAACAGCAAGTGTTCGATAAGCAATATAAGAGCCGTCCGAAGGTGCTTCGGGGAGCGACGTATAAATACAACACGCCGTTCGGCATGGCTTATATCACGGTTAATGATATCGACGGTACGCCCGGAGAAATTTTCCTGAACGTAGGCAAAGCCGGCTCAGACGTCTTCGCCATGGCGGAAGCGCTCGGCCGCGTATGCTCGTTGTTCCTGCGGTATGGCGATCACGGCAACAAAGTTCAGCTTCTCGTCAAGCATCTCAAGGGCATCGGCGGCTCCGGCGCAGTCGGATTCGGTCCGAACCGCGTAGAATCAATCGCTGATGCAGTCGCGCAAGCGCTTGAGACCCACGCCGGTATCGAGGACCACGAGCACGCAGCGGCAGCCGAAACACCGATCGCCGCAACCAGCCACAACGTTCTCTCGGAAAAGTCGAGAATCGCTTATACGTCGAAGGATTTGTGTTCTTCCTGCGGATCGGCATCGCTGCTGAACGTTGAGGGATGCAAGACTTGCGGGAACTGCGGTTACAGTAAGTGTTCGTAAAAGAAGAAAGGACCCCTCTGGAGAACACTGTGAGGTCTAACTTTTGGGGGTCACTTCAGTTCGCAGGCTCCGTTTTCTAATTAACTTTGGAATATCACACTTCTGTGAAATACTGTCCCGAGGTTGAACTGCACCCGGGACAGTATTTTTGCCTCTTGGTGCACTTATTCAAAACCGAGCGACAAGGCCGCCGTAAATTGCGGTTTCAGCTCGATGCGATGGAATCGCGCAATCTCGAGACCTTCGAATCGTTCGACGAAAGCTTGATTGACGAACGTGTGAACCGTTCCTTCGCGGAGAGGCGTGATGGCTAAGTGGATCAAGCTGCTTGCGAGATCGTCCTTGACGCTTTTTAAACCGATATGCCAAGGGTGCCCGTAGTGGATATGATCCGTCAAGAGACGGCTTCCCAAGAAGGCTGCCGCGATATCCCCGTCGTATTCCACCCATAAGGAAACGTCCGAAACATGCGCCGGCCATTCCGGGTTCACGGCCAATAATGCCGAACGTTCGGAAGGAAATTCGATGTTCACGGAAGGTTCGTACGTCGGGAGATCCAGATCGAACACGGCGAACAGCCCGTCGGTCCGTTCGATACAGGTTCCGGCATCCGTTTTCAAGCCGCGGGGTGGAACGGGCAGCAGGGAAACGGAAAACGCGGGTCCGTTCTCAGTTGAACAGACAAGACGTTCGCCTTTCACGATGAGCCGGCTCTCGCTGATCGCCAGGCAATCTTGACCCCATAACCGGAAGCGGTAAGTCTGCAAGGCTTCTTCCCGGGTGAGCGTAAGAAATCTAAGCGTTTGGCCGCCGGCTGTCGTCAGTAAGACCTGTTCGGCTTTTCCAACCGCGGGTCGGACCACCCACTCCGCATCGAATTCCTCGGCCTGTCCCGCCCCTGGATCGATTCGGGTGATTCCGTCTTTGCGGAGGACGTATTCGGGGTACATGCCTTCGTGCGCGAAAAAGACGATGACCTGTTCGCCGTTCGTTTCGAGTTTCGTCAGAAGCTGCGCGGTGGCGCTGGAGAGCAGCATATCTCCCAAGCGGAAGTTAAAGGGAAGTACGGCGGCTTGGCCGGCGGCCAGTACGGTTTTACCCTGGTAGGGGAAGCATACCCGTCCTTGAGACGTATTCAATTCGATCCGGAATTCGCGGCTCGGCATGTCTACGTGGTCCTGGAAATTGTTCAGGAAGACGAAACCGGATCCGTTCTTTTGTCGAAGGCACCAGCGAATGTATTCCATATCGGTCGATTCGATTTCGGATTGGCCCTCGGGCAAAACCGTTCCCATAGGCGCGAGAAGGTCTCCGAACGCATCCAAGAAGAGCGAAATCGATCGGATTCTGTGGTAGGATGGGCCAACTCGCCCGAATTCCCCTAGCGGCGCCTGGTAATCGTACGTGATTTTAGGCAGGAATTGCTCGTTGAGATAGCATTTCTTGCCGACAGGGTTGGAGCCGCCGTGATACATATAGTAGCCGAGAAGATTGCTGCCGCTGCCCAGTTTGACCAGCGTCATCGCTTCCACGCTCGGCTCCGGCACATACGGTCGCGCGTTATAGCTGGCTTGCATGCCGCCGGCCATTTCGCAATAAGCGACAGGGTATTTCAACGTATCGTAATGAACCGGTTCCGCCGGTACGGCATGAAGATCCCTGAATACGAATTCGCGGCTGGGCGGCTGGTTCGGGATCCAAGGCGTGTACGCGTATCCAGCCAACATCGGGAGGCTGCCTTCCTCCGGTACGGCAGCGCCTCCCCAAGCAGTTACGGTAAAGAAAAGGGGGAGTATGCCGACTTCTTCCACCATCCGCCGAAGCTCCGCCAGATGCTGGTTGCCTCCCGTACCGGAGGAGATGAATTTTCCGGTTTTGTAGCCCCAGGCCTCGTTCGGCGCCCCGCAATGCATGAACTCGTTTTCCAATTGGACCGCGATGACGGGGCCGCCCTCTTGAAACAGCTTTCCTTTCATCTGCTTGGCGATTTCCCGGTACAGCTTGCGCGCAAGAGCAAGATAGCCCGGATCATTGGACCGGATTTCAATAGGCAACGTGAATACCCAATCCGGAATGCCGCCATTGCGGACTTCGCCATGGCAGAAGGGGCCGATGCGCAGAATAAGCTGCAAGTCATGCATGGCGCAAAGGTCGATGAAATGGCGCAAGTTGCGATCGCCGCCCCATTCGAATACGCCTTCCTCTTCCTCGTGGAAATTCCAGAAAACGTACGTGGCAACGATATGAACGCCGCCTGCCTTCATTTTCAACAGTTCTTCTTCCCAATGCAGGTAAGAGAAACGGGCGAAATGGAATTCTCCCACGACGGGGATGAATGGCAGTCCGTTGCGGGTCATGTAATAATCGGTGAACCCGAACGTTTCACCCTTAGGATTGGCCCCACCGTAACCGCCTAACTTGCCCGGTCCGATCGTCTTGTCGGAAACTTCCAAATCGAAAGATAGAATCGACATGCCTTCTTTACCTCCAAATGCCAAGATTCCTAATTCTAGCAGACCCTGCCGGAATAATCGTACCGTGTAAAGTTACGATCGTCTTATAAAGTCTATGATGCCGTCATGAATCCTCGCGGCGAAGAATGGGAAGTCAACAAAATATTTCAAAGATCATCGTAACTTTTTACTCTATCCAATACATTTCTATTTCAGCTAAACTAAGAGGAAGGATCACATAACCACCAGGGGAGGGGGCGCGTTTGACCGTCATGAAGCTGCTGATCGTGGAAGACGAGGAGCGGACGCGCGAGCTCCTTCGTCGGTTCGTCGCCTGGGAAGAAATCGGGATTCGCGAAGTGGAGACCGCGAGGAACGGACAAGACGCGCTGCGCCTGACGAAACAATGGCAGCCGGATATCGTGCTTTGCGACGTCCGAATGCCCAAGATGGACGGGATCGAATTCGCCACCCTCCTGCGGGAATCCGATCCGCGCTGCAAACTCATTTTCCTGAGCGGCTTCTCGGACAAGGAATATTTGAAATCCGCGCTTCATCTGAAGGCGATAACGTATCTCGAAAAACCGGTGAACCTCGAAGAAGTCCGGGCGGCCGTGGAGGAAGCGGTAGGCGCGCATGCGGAGGAGATCCGAAAGCGGCAGCATGAAGAGAGGCTCCAGGATGGATTCGACCGTTATTTGCCGTTCCTTCGGCAGGTGATGGTTCGGCGTCTGACCGCAGGTCCGATTAAAGACCATGTCCGGACCGCGCTTCTCAGCGAAGAGACGTTCCTGCTTCCGCCGAAAGGACCTTATACCGTGGTTGCTGCCGCATTGTACTGGTCGCTGCCCGAGCACCCTGAAGATCCTTCTACGGTGCAGGAACGTCTGCTATACGAATGGAACGTGAACGAAAAGCTGCTCAGCCGGAACGTTTTGTGCGGGTTCGACAACCGCAATTGGCTCATCCTCATCGTTCCGGGCGTTTTCGGCAGCTCCTACCGGGAACGGAGGCAGGACATCGAGGAGTTGTTCGCCGAATTGAAAGCAGTCGCAGGGCCAGGAATAGAAATCCGGTTGGGAGTAGGGACTCCGGCGGACCGGCCGGAAGACATTCCGCATTCCTACGTGTCGGCCTACCAAGCGGGAAGTCTGCAATTTTATATGGACGGGAGCAAGCCGTTATATGTCGATTCCCTTGGAGGCAATAAACCGCTGCAGACGGATTGGGAGCAAATTCGGAACCTGCGGGACGCGCTGCGCAAAGGCGAAATCGCCCTGGCGGAGCGGATCATCCGCGAATTCGCGAAGCAGGCAAGAGCGCACGCGGATTTGAACATCGTGAGGATGAAGGACGCGTTCTTCCAGCTTCTGCTCGCCATCCTGGAAGTTTCGATCGAACAGGGTTTGACGGGTCCTTCCGAAGACGATGAGCGCGGCTACATCTGGAAAGAAATCGACCGCATCCCCTGCATGGATCGGCTGGAAAACTATATGCTCGCTTTTTTGCAACCGTTTGCAGATAATCGGACGCCAAGAGACGGCACGAGCGGGAAAATCCGGGAGATCGTACGGTATATTTACGCGAATTACCATGAGAAGGGTTTTTCGATCCAGGACATCTCGAGCCGCGTCAATTTGAGCGAAACGTATTTATGCTCTTATTTTAAGAAGCAGCAAGGACGGACCCTGAAAGAATTCATTACCGAGACGAGGATCGAGAAAGCGAAGGAGATATTGCGCGAACACGAAATCAAGCTGTTCGAGGTGGCGGTCCGGACGGGTTTCTCCGACCCTAACTACTTCACCACGGTGTTCAAGCGGTTTACGGGAATGACACCGACCGAATTCAGGGAGAGAATGGCCCGATGAAAACGATCCGAATGCCCCGGTTCTCGAATCTCAGCATCCGTTACAAATTGTTCGCTTCGTTCCTGGTTGTCGTCAGCATCCCTTTTTTGCTGTTGTTGTTCATTCACCTGAATTTCACCCAGCGCGAGAGCAAAGCTCAAGCGCTGTTTTCTTCGCACCAAGTGCTGGGCGAAACGAAGTCTTATTTGGGGTACAAGGCCGGCGCGATCTTGGAGGTGGCGAATTTTATCGCCTTCAGCGATCTCGTGCAGGAAAGCGTGACTGCCGATCCTGTGCCATTCGCCGACATTAACCGATGGCATCAGGGCGCCACCGAGCTTTCCGATCTGTTGAATAAGTTCCGGTACAACCAGGACTTCGTTACGATCCAGCTTTACATGAAGCAGGGGCTGGCCGCCGCCACCGAAAGCCCGGATTTCCTGAATATGGGCAAAGTGGAGAGCGCCTCTTGGTACGGGCTTTTGTCCGGTTCCCGTTCCGCCTACGCCTGGTTGCCGGCGTCGACGCTTGGCGATGGCAACAGCAATAATATTACGCTGCTGCGCAAAATTCCGTCCGCGCACAACATTCAGGCGTTCGACGGAATCGTCCGCGCCGAGATCAATCCGAACGCATTCCAGACCGTCCTCAACCATGCGGTCATCACCCCATCGGCTTCCGCCGTGTTGTTCACGGTCCGGGGAGAGATACTGATTGCGTCTTCCGGGTTCCCTTACACCCGGGAACAGTTGAACCTTATACTTGCTCAACGACCCGATCACGACGATCCGGACGATTACTGGAACGATAGCGTCGCGGTTGCCGGGACCAAGGTGCTGCTGGGCGTGCAAGCGATCCCGAACACCGACATGAAAGTGGCGCTTATCGTACCCGCTTCGGACCTCTCCGCTGCGACGGACAAAGCGCGCAATCGGCTCATTTCCATTTTCTTGCTCGTCGTTCCCTTGATGCTGCCGCTGTCCTTCCTAATGGCGGCGACGGCGACGAAGCGGATCCGCCGCCTCATCAAACAAGTCCGGCAAGTCAAGCACGGAAAATTCCAGCTGGCGGAGCTGCCCGCCAGCGAAGACGAAATCGGAGAGTTGACCCGCAATTTCAACGTCATGGTACAAGATGTTTCCCGCTTGGTGGAGGAAACGTACACGCTGGGCAGGGAAGTGAAGAACAAGGAGCTCAAGGCGCTGCAGGCGCAAATCAATCCCCATTTTCTATATAATACCCTCGATCTCATCAACGTGCTCGCGATCGAATCGGGGGCTCGGGACATTTCGAACGTCGTGGGAGAGCTCGCCGTGTTCTACAAGCTTAGCTTGTCCGACGGCAGGGAGAACGTCACGCTGGAGAACGAACTGAAACACGCGGAGTCCTATGTCCGCATCCAGAATATGCGATTCGGAGGCGGTATCCGTTTCGAAATCGAAGTTCCTCGGGAGCTGTACGGGTGCATCGTACCGAAAATCATCCTGCAGCCGATTGTGGAAAATTCGGTGATTCACGGAATCAGGGAAAAGGACGATGAGCGGGGCTCGATCCGCATCGCGGCGCGCGCGGAAGGCGGCAATCTGGTGATCGAATTGTCGGATGACGGCGTAGGCATGGACGCTTCCGAGTTGGATTCCGTGATGAAAGGCGGAACCAAACGGTCGTCCGGCGGGTTTGGGCTCCGCAACATTCAGGAAAGGCTGCAGCTTTCGTACGGACCCGGATATGGGCTGGAATTTGCGGGCGCCCGAGGCGAAGGCATGCGCGTACAAATTCGGTTGCCGGATAGCAGGGAAGCGTCGGCCGGACCGGAACAAACGTTAAAGGAGAGATTCGCGTGAACGTCATCCGAATACGGGCGTTTGTCCTAGCAGCGGCGATAGCCGTCTTCCTGCTCGCACTGTCGGCATGCTCGGGCGGCGGGGAAGACAAAAGCGGTTCGCCTCCCAAGGAAGTGAAGCTCGTCGGCTATTTGCTGGGAGATGCCCCAAAAGGATTTCCGGATGTGCTCGACGCCTTAAACGCCAAACTTAATAAAGATATCCATGCGACGCTGGAAATCAATCATATCGGTTGGAGCGACTTTGTCTCGAAATACCCGCAAGTGCTTGCTTCCGGAGAGGACGTCGACTTCGTCTTTGCCGCAGACTGGAGTTTCTACGTTTCCGAAGCGACCAAGGGCGCGTTTTACCCGCTGGATCCCGCCATGCTTGAGCGATTTATGCCGAGGCATATGGCCAAATTGCCGAAGAAAGCGCTGGATGCGACCAAAGTGAACGGCATCCCCTATTTGATTCCGACTTCGACGCCGGACCGCAAAGTAAGCGTCGCACTTCTTCGGAAAGACATTCTGGACGAAGCCGGCTTGCCGGCGCCGACCCGAATGTCCCAACTTGAGCCCTATTTTGAGATCATCAAACGACACTACCCGAACATGATTCCTCTCAATCTGGATTCCCGCTTCGATCTTCCGAGTCCATTCATGTATTTGTTGAACGAAAAAGTGGCGTATCCGGGCGCTCCGTTCGATTCCGGAGATCCGAACGCGGAAGGCGTGTCCGCGGACAACGAAGATCCGAGCGGCAAAATCGTGACCATGGTGGAGGAGCCGTATCTCAACGCGCAGAAGTATGCGGCCCGCATCGTGAAAGACTGGTACGACAAAGGCTATATCAACAAAAATCCTTACGCCAACAAGACCCGCTCCAAAAACAACTTCTGCGAAGGCAAATCCGGCGTCGCGTTCGGCAATTCCATCGATATCGCGCCGGTCGTGACGGCTTGCAATGAAAAAGGCATTGACGTCGTCATCCTTCCGCAGCTGTCTCCGTCGGGACACGCCGACCGGGCGAGTCCGCTCAACAACGGCGTAGCGGTCGCGGCGAACAGCAAACATCCGGAACGCGTCTTACAGGCGCTGGATTTGATCATGGAGGACGAATCCTATGTCAATCTGGTCTATTTCGGGATCGAGGGAAAACATTACGTGGTGACGCCGGATGGCAAGATCGGCTTGCCGCCCGGCTTGAAGGCGGCGGACAATGCGTACACGCCCGACGTCTCAGGCTTCTGGTTCGTGAACAAGGACTACTTCAAACCGATTGCCACATGGACAGACGCGTACATCGACCATTACAACAAAGTCCAAGACTATTTGGTGGACACCACGTATTTGGGCTTTTCATTCAACAACGATAACGTGAAGTCGCAAGTGGCGAACATCAAGAACGTATCCTCTCAATACGCCGAACCGATCTTCATTGGGGCGGTCAAAGACGTGGATGCGGCGTTCGACACGCTCATCTCCAAATTGAAAGCGGCGGGCATCGACGAGGTGAAAGCGGAGGTTCAAAAGCAGGCGGCGGAGTTTCTGAGGGATACGAAAAGATGACAGATATAGAAGATTATCAAAGATCATAGTAATTTTTCACGCTATTCAATCCCCCGGCGAACGACTAGGATGAGTGATGAACAATAATCCCGGACCTGCGGGTCGACGGCGAGAGCGATTACGTCTTTCTGTTGAACTTCGCGGGAACGACAGCCGCCGTGGAATTAGACGAGAACGTCTATACGGACGCGGAGTCAGGTGAACCGATTTCCGGAACATTGGAGCTTCCCCTGAACGGATCGCGGATCTTGAAACGGGCCGCGATTGCGGATCGGGATGAAAGGGGAGAGGAACGGTGAATCGTTATGTGGATGATCGGCTGCGATTAACGGGGCAGGAGCGAATCGGAGTTCCGGAAACGCGGCCTGCTCCGGTCGAACATGCGCTCAGAATGCTGGTCCGGGATTTCGAAGCGGTGTTGGGAGCGAAGCCCGCGCTCGTACCAGTGAGCGACGAAACGGCGGATTTGAGGATCCGTTTTGCCGAAAAGAAGGATGGCTGCGCGAAGCGGCCCGAAACGTTCGGCTTCCGGTTTGACGCTTCAGGCGGTATGGCTCGCATGAACATCATTGGGAATGACGATTTGGGTCTCGTCTACGGCATCTTGGAATTTAGCCGAAGATTCTTGGGCATCCAGCCGTTCTGGTTTTGGACGGATCAAACGATCGTTCGGCGGGACGGGATTGAAATACCGTGCGAAAATTACGACGCCCCCGCCCCGAACGTTCGCTATCGAGGGTGGTTCGTGAACGACGAAGTCTGTTTGATCGGCTGGAAGGAGCCTTATCCGCCGACCCGGGAAGTATGGGAGCCTCTGTTCGAAGCCTTGCTGCGCTGCGGCGGCAATATGGTGATCCCCGGAACGGACTTGCCCAGACACGGCATTCATTACGAGTTGGCGGCTGAAATGGGTCTCTGGGTGACGCATCACCATGCGGAGCCGCTGGGCGCGGAGATGTTCCTGCGAGCTTATCCCGGCAAACAAGCCAGCTATCAAACGAATCCCGAGCTGTTCGAAGCTTTGTGGAAAGAAGCCATCGAGAAGCAGAAGGATCAGAACGTGGTTTGGGTGCTGTCCTTTCGAGGGCAAGGGGATCAGCCGTTCTGGGCGCAAGATCCCACGTTCGACACGCCGGAGAAACGCGGAGCGATGATCGGCCGGGTGGTCCGGAGGCAATATGAGATGATCCGTTCCGTTGTCCGGAACCCGGTATGCAGCGTGGCTTTATATGGGGAAATCTCCGAATTGTACAAAGGCGGCCATATCGATTTGCCGGACGACGTAATTAAGGTATGGGCCGATAACGGTTACGGCAAAATGGTTTCCCGCAGGCACAACAATATCAACCTGCGCGTTCCGTCGCTGCCTGCCCCGAATGATCCGGGCAAGCACGGCATTTATTATCACGTGACGTTCCATGATTTGCAGGCTTCCAACCATTTGACAGCGTTCCCGGGTCCCGCGGATTTTCTTAAGCGGGAGATCGAATCGGCTTTCTCCGCCGGGGCGGACGAGTACTTGCTGCTCAACTGCGGCAACATCCGGCCGCACGTTTACGCACTGGATATCGTCCGTGAGCTTTGGAGCGCCGGCACGATCGACGCGAGCGAGCATTTGAACCGATTCGTTCGCAGCTATTATTCGGAATGTCATGCAGAATTGGAAGAGTTGTACCGCAGCTATGCGGACGCGGCGCTCTCCTATGGACCGCATGCTGACGATTGGGCTGGAGACGAGTATTATCACCATTCGGCAAGGCAGATCATCGGCCATTGGCTGCAAGGAAAACACGGCGAATCGGATCAGAGATTGTTCTGGGCGACGGGCAACGTTCCATTTCCGGAGCAGGTGAAAGCGTTCGAGGAGAGGCTGAAGGGCGGCATTCCGAAATGGGCAGCGTTGCTGAAGCGTTGCGACGAAGTGCTGGCGAATCTCGGAGCGGACGATGCGCGTAGGGCGCGGGACCATCTAAGGTTCCACGGAGCTCTCCATTTGTCGGGGTGCGAAGGGTTTTATAGGCTGTGTCTTTCTTACGGGGAATATCGAGAAGGGCGTCATCCGCAAGCCTTCATCTACGCCTCGGAATCGATGTGGCACTACCGGAAGGGGCTGGACGTTTTACGAGACGCCGAACATGGGAACTGGGACCGCTTCTACAAGGCGGATTGGCTCACGAATATCGAGAGCACGGTCGATAACGTCGACACATTGAGGCGCTTCCTTCGCATGCATGGCGATAGCCCCGATTTCTTCTTGTGGTACAAGGAGTATTTGATGCCAGAGACGGAAAAATACATCTATTTGGAAAACACGCACCGCAATCCGTTGTCCGACGATGAGTTGGCACGGCGGCTGAAGGAGTATTTTTTCGGCATGGCGGCCGGTTGACCGATTTCCGGGAACGTCGGTCCGGCGGGATCGGGGATCGCCTTTGCCACGAGCAGTACGCCTAGTATTTGGACACCGCCTTTAGCGCGAGCCGATACAGAATATTACCGGCCTGCCGAACGGGACCTAAAGTCGGTCCCGATGGTCTAACGAAAAATATCAAAGATCATCGTAATTTTTCAAGCTATTCAATCCTCCCGCGAACGACTAGGATGAGTGATGAACCATCATCCGGACCTGCGGGTCCGCAAAAGGAGGAAATCGTTTATGTCTATGAGAAAGGCCAGAAGTCCGTTGTACGTGCTATTGTTATCGGTTGCGTTGGTTCTGTCGCTCTTCTTTAGTCAGCTCCCGAATGTATACGCTTCCAGTGGTGAGGTGATTCAAAACGATGTATTCTGGAAAGATACTTCGGACAATCCCATCTATTCTCAAGGCGGACACGTGTTGAAAGAAGGAAATACTTATTACTGGTACGGGGTCAAGTATAACGGAGCCGTCACGTATTACAACAATCCCAGCGGGAAAAACAGCGACTCTTCTTTCAATGCGGTGACCTGCTATTCCTCCACAGACCTAGTGAACTGGACCTTCCAAGGCAACGTGCTGACGTCGGCCGAAATCGGCAATTCCAATTGGGTAGGCCGATTGGGGGTTGTAAAGAACCCCAATACCGGGAAATACGTGCTTCTTACCCAATATGTCGGCGACAAGGGCGACGGTATTCTGTTTGCTACCAGCAGCACACCGACGGGTACATTTACGTACCACCATGTCCAATCGACCATCGCCAACGTGGTAAACGACATGTCCGGCGACCAAACGTTATTCATCGACGATGATGGAAAACCTTATCTGATATTTGATAATACGAGCGGACGGACGCATATGTATGTTTCGCCGCTCCGATCCTCCGACTACTTGAACGTTGAGCCCGCCACTAACATTTACAACAGTACGTCGGGTGGACGCGAAGGAACGGTCATGTTCAAGTATAACGGCAGATACTATTTCTGTACGTCCGACCTGCATGGGTGGAACGCCTCCCACACGTATTATATTTCGGCAACGAACATTTTCGGTCCTTATTCTTCGGAGTCCGTCATGGAAGGATCGGACAATGATTTCTCGCATGTTTCGCAGACCGGCATGATGATTCCTGTGAATGGCAGTTCAGGTTCATTTATCATCTTCGCGGGCGACCGCTGGAGCGACTTCGCCGGGAACGGCCTCGGGTACAATCAATGGGTGCCCATCACCTTCAACGGTTCTACGCCGGTCTTCCATTCGCTTAGCCAATGGAATCTGGATGAAGACGCGGGAACGTGGTCCGTCGGCGCAGGAAACAACTATATCCTCAATCCGAGCGTGGAGGCGGACCGCGTGTCCCAAACACAGCTCACAGGATGGCAAAATTGGACGAATCTCAGCGGCGCCAATCCGAATGGAAATGTGAGCGGCGGCGCACATACCGGCAGGTGGTCGATGAATCAATGGTATTCATCCGCTTACGCCGCAAGCATGTTCCAGAATATCACGCTGCCTAACGGCACGTATACGCTGAAAGCATGGGTCAAGAGCAGCGGCGGACAGAACGCTGCGCGAATCTTCGTCAAGAACTTCGGAGGAACCGAGAAGACCCATTCCATCAATACGTCAATGAACAATTGGACAGAAATCAGCATCTCCAACATTGAGGTGACGAACGGCAACATACAAGTCGGTGTTCTTTCCGACGGGAATGCCAACAATTGGGTGAGAGTCGATGATTGGTCGCTGGTTAGAGTCGACGGCAATTACATTAAATTTAAAAATCGCGCCACCGGGTTGAATATCGATGGTATGGGCCGAACCTCGAACGGTTCGAACGCCGGTCAATGGAGCAACGGCTCGAACGGCAACCAGCAGTGGGTCATTGAGTACGCGGGTAGCTACGTCAAGATCAGGAACCGCGACACTGGCTTGTATCTGGACGGCATGGGCCGCACAACCAACGGCTCGGCAGCAGGTCAATGGAGCGACGGCGCGAATAGTAATCAGCAGTGGATTCAAGAATCGGCAGGGAGCTACGTCAAGTTCAAGAACCGCGGAACCGGGTTATATCTTGACGGCATGGGCCGGACCACGAACGGCTCCGATCTGGGCCAATGGAGCTCCAGCAGCAGCAACAATCAGCAATGGCAGATCGTAGGGCCTTGAACGGAGAAATCAGAGAACTGAGTGCGTCGCAGGAGAGAGGCTGAGGTTTCTCCCTGCGGCGCTCTCTTTTTATGTCGATAGACAGTAAATTTTTAAAGGAGATCGTAAGTTTGACCGGTGTCCCGCCGTTTGCAAACGCTTTACTATAAAGTCAGAGACAACAAGATTGGAGTGATGGCATGAATCCGAAACAAACAAGGATCCTGAAAGTCGGTTTATTGGGAGACATTCTCCGCAATAAAATGCTGTATTTCATGTTTCTGCCGGTTGGCGCTTATTTTCTGATTTTCGCTTATTGGCCGATGACCGGCATCGTCATGGCTTTTAAGGATTTCAGGTACAACGGCAAGCATTCCGGCATCTACGGAAGCCCTTGGAACGGCTTTGAAAACTTCGAGTACTTCTTCCGGTCAGGCAAAGCATGGATCGTCACGCAAAACACGATCGTCTACAACCTCATTTTTCTCGCCTGTTACACGGTCTTTTCCTTGGCGGTCGCCATCCTGATCGCGGAGATGAGCGGCAAAATTTTCAAAAAAGCGGCCCAATCGTTCCTATTTTTGCCCTATTTCATTTCCTGGGTGACCGTGGCGGCATTCTTCTACAACTTCTTCAATTACGATTACGGGTTTGTCAATCATACGCTGAAAAACCTCGGCATGGATCCGCTTGACGTTTACTCGACTCCGTCGTACTGGTATTTCATCCTGCCGATCCTGTACGCCTGGAAGTGGGTCGGTTTCGGAAGCGTGCTCTATTTGGCCGCCATTCTCGGCATCGACCAGGAAATGTACGAGGCTGCGACCATTGACGGAGCGAACCGGTTCCACAAAATTTTGCGGATCACGCTTCCGCTGATGAAGCCGACCATGATCATCCTGATTCTTCTTGGCCTGGGCAGAATCATGCGCGGAGAATTCGATATGTTCTACCAACTGATCGGCAATAACGGCCAGCTTATGGATGCAACAGACATTATCGACACGCTGGTGTTCCGTTCGCTCGTCGGGACGCAGGATTTCGGAATGGCTTCCTCTGTCGGCGTCTACCAGTCCGTGCTTACTTTCATCATTATTATCATCGCCAACTATGCGGTGCGCCGTGTAGACAAAGACTACGCTCTCTTTTAAGGAAGGTGAATCCGAATGAACGCTTTTCGAACCTGGGATACACGTCTGCTGAATTTGATCGGTTTCTTCTTCGTCGGATTGATGGGGCTGTTTGCGCTCTTCCCGGTTGTCATGCTGCTGGTTAGTTCGTTTTCTTCCGAGAGTTACATTTTGAAGAATGGGTATACGCTTTGGCCGAAGGAATTTTCATGGGACGCATACAAGTTTATTTTCCGAGATGCCGCGCAGGTGGTTACGTCTTACAAAATTTCGATCGCTATAACGATCAGCGGAACCGCCGTCTCTCTGCTGCTTTCATCAATGGCGGCGTACGTGCTGTACCGCAAAGAGGTCCGGTACCGGAACTCGCTGGCATTTTTCCTGTTCTTCACCACGCTGTTCAACGGCGGCCTTGCGCCGTACTACATCATGATCACCCGGTATCTGCACCTGAAGAACACCTTGTGGGTCCTGCTTCTGACGCCGATGTTCCACGTGCTTTACATTCTGATCCTGCGGAGCTTCATCAAGGGGACCATTCCCGACGCGCTGGTCGAGTCGTCGAAAATTGACGGCGCAGGCGACTTCCGGATTTTCCGGCAAATCGTCCTTCCGCTTCTGAAGCCGGCGCTCGCATCGATCGGACTCTTCATCGCGCTCGGTTATTGGAACGATTGGTGGACCGCGATGATGTTCGTGGAAAAGGAGAACTTGTATCCGCTGCAGTATTTGCTGTATCGCATGATTTCCTTCATGAACATCTCCGATCAGTTTTCCGAACACGCCTCCTCCTATCTCGTGATGCCGAAAGAAACGTTCAAGCTAGCTTTGACCGTTGTCGCGACGGGGCCGATCGTGCTGGCGTATCCGTTCGTACAGAAATATTTCGTATCCGGCGTCACGATCGGTGCGGTCAAAGGATAGTCGGTTTGCATGCGCTGTTATAAAATCCGGCTATGGCCAGGCTGGATTTTATATAAAAAAACGGTAAACAAAAAAACAATCAACAGGAGGGTATATTTTGAAATCCATGAGAAAAACAGCGATTTCAGTCATGATGCTTGTTTTGGCGGTCACCCTTGTTTTGTCGGGGTGTTCGTCCAAGAATGACGAGCCGTCTCCGGCAGCTTCATCCTCATCCGCTTCCCCTAGCGCTGTCGAATCCGCATCGCCTTCGGCCTCCGATCCGAACGCGATCGACACCTCGGAGGAGGTTCGCCTGGTCGGCTATCTGCTCGGCGAGGCACCAAAGGGGATGCCGGCTGTCGTTGACGAGCTGAACAAGCGGTTGAAAAAAGATATCAACGCGACGGTAGAGTTCCGTTATATCGGCTGGGGCGATTTCGCGTCCAAGTATCCGCTCGTTCTCGCTTCCGGCGAAGATTTGGACTTCATTTTCACGGCGGACTGGGCTTTCTACCAGCAGCAAGCGGCCAAAGGCGCATTCCTCGAACTGCCGGACGACATGCTGAACAAATACATGCCCCTGCACATGAAAGCCGTCAGCCCGGAAATCCTCAAAGGTACGAAGATCAGCGGTAAGCAGTATATGATCGGTACGTCCTCTCCGGACCGCAAAGTCGGAGTTGCGGTTATCCGAAAAGATTTGCGCGAAAAGTATGGTTTGCCGGAAATCAAGCGGTTTTCCGACATTGAGCCTTATCTGGCTGCGATCAAGAAAAACGAACCTGGCATGCTCCCGATGAACCTTTCTTCGTTCGACCTCGGCGCGCCTTATGTTTCACTGTTGAGAGAGAAAACCAACTACATGAACCTCGTCAATTCGGATGTAAATTACACGGGCTGGGGCTATGACATGACGGATTCTTCGGGCACTCTGACCGACATGTTGTCGGGAGACCTGCTGAACCTCCAGAAGGAGGTCGCGAAGACGACGAAGGACTGGTACGCTAAAGGCTATGTAAATAAAAACGCATACTCCAACCAGGTCCGCACCAAGGACGTCGTCTGTGACGGCAAAACCGGGGTCGCCTTCGGCAATTCGGTGGATATCCAAGCCACGATCGCCGCTTGTAAAGCGAAAGGCATCGACCTTGAGCTGATCTCGATCTTCTCGCCGGACGGACACGAAGTGGCGAACAGCCCGCTCAATAACGGTGTCGCGGTGGCTGCCCCTTCGAAGCATCCGGAACGTACGCTCATGTTCCTCGACAAAATCATGGAAGATCCGGCATACGACTATCTCGTTTATTTCGGCATTGAAGGAAAGAACTACGAGGTCACGGAAGACGGGAAAATCGGTCTGCCGGACGGCGTGACGGCTACCTCGAACGACTATCCGCCGGATGCCGCCGGTTTCTGGTTCACGAACAAGGACCTGTTCAAGCCGATGGCCGACTGGACGCCGGAATATATCGCGCTGAAGGAGCAGCTTAAAACGGCGCTCGTGAATCCGGTATACAACACGCTCTCCTTCAACCAAGACAAAGTGAAGTCCCAGGTCGCGAATTTGAAGCAGGTGACCTCCCAATATTTTAACCCCATTATGCTCGGGGTAGCGAAAGATGTCGACGCGGCATTCCAGACACTGATCGACAAAGCGAAGGCCGCAGGCTACGACGAGTTGCTGGCGGAAGAAAAAGCGCAAGCGGAAACGTTCTTGGCGAGCAACAAGTAAATAATATTTGATGCAGCAGCAATTGGAGGCGCGATAGCTGGAAACCCCGGCGAATCGCGTCTTTTTCTAACTCAGAATTCGGTAAACTCGTTTATTCGAGTATTTTATGAAAGAGCGGAGAATACTCCATCACATCCATTTCCGGAAAGAGGGATAGATTCATGACTAATCCTTGAAGAATGGTGATGAAGAATTTCGCGCTTTTTTCAGGCTCGACGGAAGGGTTTATTTTACCTTGTTGTTGTGCCTTGGAAAAAGCCAACGCGAGATCACTTTCCAATCCGAAGAATCCATTTCTTTCAATCTCGCCTAATCTTGGATTATGCATGGTTTCCGTGCGCATCTCCATAAAAAGGGGATCAAAAGGCTGTTTCATTGAAAGACCCGTTAATAAGTCCTTTACCAACTCATCCGCATAGTTATGCGATGATTCTTTTCTTTCAAGAAAGAACTTAAGGTTACTTCTAGCTGCATCCCATTTTTGAATATACATAGCCTCGATGATTTCGTCTTTGCTCTTAAAGTAACGGTACACGGAACCAGGGCTCATATTCGCAGAAGAACAGATGTCCGCCATCGTAGCTTTATGAAAACCGGACTTCAAAAAAAAGTCTGTTGCCGCATTTAAAATTTGTTGCTTGCGTGTTTCAGAAATGGTAGACATGATTAACCTCCTGACAAGCATGCAGAAAAAGACCGAACGAAGGTTCACTTGCATTATCCCATTATGAATTTGGCGTTGTCAAACCTACTAATTACCATCCAATTTACTTTTGACAAGTTTCCGACTATCCTTTACAATAACAATGCGAATGAACGTTCACTCGCACTTTGAGTAAAAGAGGAGAAACCACATGGCTGAAAAACTGTACAAGCTCGGACGATGGAGTGCCGTAAATCGCTGGAAAATGATTGCAGCCTGGATACTCATTTTGGGCATCTTGGTCACATTAGGCCTTGCTTTTAAAGGCGAGACGACGAATGAATTGTCGATACCCGGGACGGAATCGCAAGATGCCGTTGATATGCTCAATAAAGAATTCCCTTCCGGGAATAGCGGGTCCGTTCAGGTGATTTTTAAAGCTCCGCAGGGACAAACGCTCGAAGATGAAAAAATAAAAGAAGCGATCATGTCTTATATCGATGCCTCTAAAAAAGATACTGCCGTACTGGCGGCCATGGATCCTTATACTGCACGCACGATCAATCAGGATAAACGGATCGGATTCGCGAATCTGTATTACAGCGTTCCAGCGGATCAGGTGACCGAGGTTTCCAAAGAGAAGGTCTTAACCAATTTAGACATAACCAGGAAAGCCGGCATTCAAACGGAATTGGGCGGAACCGTCGTTTTCGAGGCTGCTGCCGGCGGAAATAGCTCAGAAGCTATCGGCATCTTGATGGCTTACGTGATTCTGGGTATTACTTTTATGTCCATGATTGCTGCGGGCATCCCGATCTTAACGGCCATTATTGGCGTCATCTCCGGAATGATGATCGTACAATTCGGGTCAGGATTTATATCGATGTCCTCGGTTTCCTCCTCCTTGGCGCTGATGCTGGGGCTTGCCGTTGGAATCGACTATGCCCTGCTCATTATTTCCAGAGTCAGGCAGGAAGCAGGCAAAGGGAGGAGCGTAACGGAAGCCATCGCGATTGCAACGGCCACTGCGGGAAGTGCTGTCATCTTTGCCGGTATCACCGTCATGATCGCGCTTCTTGGCTTGGCTATCTTGAACATTCCGTTTCTTACGATCATGGGAGCAGCCGCAGCCTTGACTGTATTTTTTACAGTCTGCGTTGCCATCACCCTGGTTCCGGCCTTGCTGTCCTTGATGGGGAATCGAATCATTCCGAAAAGAAAAGCGGCTAAGGAAAAGAAGCAATCGTCGAATATTTTCGGCAAATGGGCTCGTGTCGTTTCCCGTTATCCGGTCTTTGCGATATTGGGATGTTTGCTGTTAATCGGTACCATTAGCTATCCGGCTCTCCACATGAAGACGGGATTTCCCGATAACGGAACCAAATCGGAGGATACGACCGAGCGAAGAGGGTATGATCTCCTGGCGGAGGGATTTGGTCCGGGTTTTAACGGCCCCATCATGGTCGTCGTGCATTCCTCTGCAAGCGACACCGCAAAAGAGGTCGCCGCCATCGTCGAGAAGGACTTTAAAACGATCGACCATGTCGTACGTGTATCACCGCCAAACTTCAATCCTACCGGTACCGTGGGTATCCTTAGCGTCATTCCAAGCGACGGGCCTACATCGGATCAGACGCTCGATCTTGTCGCATCTTTAAGAGAACATACCAGTGAATTGGAGAGTCGTCATCAGGCCGAAATTCTGCTTACGGGACAGGCCGTCATGAATATCGATGTCACGGACAAACTAAATGCGGCATTGCCCGTATTCATTATAACCATCGTAGGTTTAGGCCTGGTGATTCTGGCCATCGTCTTCCGTTCCGTATTGGTACCTATTAAAGCGGTAGTCGGATTTCTATTTACGATTTGCTCATCGCTCGGAGCGGTCGTGTTCGTCTTCCAGGACGGACATCTGAACGATCTGTTCGGCGTATCCAATGTCGGGCCCATACTCAATTTCCTGCCCGTTATGCTTGTGGGAATCATCTTCGGATTGGCCATGGATTATCAAGTTTTCCTGGTCACTCGAATGCGCGAGGATTACGCCCACAGCGGAGATGCCAGAAACTCAGTGATTACAGGAATGGAACATAACGGTCCTGTCGTAACTTCAGCCGGACTCATCATGATTGCGGTGTTCAGCAGCTTTATTTTCACGGACGATCAAGTGGTGAAATCCATGGGGCTGGCGCTTGCCGTCGGCGTGTTAGTTGATGCGTTCATCGTGAGAATGACATTGGTTCCGGCGATTATGTCCCTATTGGGGAAATCCGCGTGGTACCTTCCCAAATGGTTGGATCGCATCATTCCGAACGTTGATATTGAGGGCGAAAGCTTGATGTCTCAAAAAAGCGGGCAGGGGGAAGTGCAACATGGCAAAATTACCAACCCGAGAGCAGTACATTAGAAGGGCAAAACTTATCCGCGGCTTGATGAGGGTTGTTCTGAAATTTGTGAAGATCGGCCCCAAAAACAAGTCCATGAGAGATGAAATTTTTATCGATACGGAGTTTGGAAAGGTCAGGACGCTGTGGTACGGATTTCAAAACAAGGAAACGGCTCCGATCTACTTCGACTTGCATGGCGGCGGCTTTATTCTCGGGAGCGCCGATATGGATGAAGAGATGAATTTGGAGTTGACCAAACAGGTTGGCTGCAAGATAATCAGCATCGATTATGCCAAAGCTCCTGAGTTTCCCTATCCTGCCGCGGTCAATCAGGTTTATGCCGTCGTTAAGCACGTGTTTGAAAACGCCGAAAAGTATGCGATAGATAGCCGCAAAATGGCTATCGGGGGACATAGCGCGGGCGGGAACCTCAGCACGGTAACTTGCATGAAGGCAAAGGAAGCGGGGGACTTCCAATTCGCGTGCCAGATTCTGGATTACCCGCCGCTCGACCTTGCGACCAGCGCCTTCGACAAACCGCGTCCCAAGGGCGCCATTTCACCCAAAATGGCCTCGATCTTCGACGCCTGTTACGTTGACCCAAGCCAAGCGAAAGACCCTTATGTGTCGCCGGTTTATGCAAGTCGGCAAGATTTGGAAGATATGCCTCCTGCCTTGTTTATCCTGGCTGGCATGGATTCCCTGCATGATGAAGGGGCGAAATATTGCAGCATGTTAAAGTCAGCCGGAGTAGTAACTGAATGCTGCGATTATCCCGATGCACGCCATGGCTTCACCTATAAACCATCCCCGGATGCAATCGATGCATGGGGTAAGATGGCGGCTTTTTTGAAGAAATATCTATACTAAGAGCAGCTAAAAAAAGTGGGACAAGGTGATACTTGATGGTTGTACAGGAAACATCGTTCATGCAGCGGAAATTGGGAAGCTCGAATCTTACTCTCTCACCGCTTGGTCTTGGTTGTTGGCAGTTTAGTAACGGAAAAGGGATGGCGGGAAATTTTTGGGGAGCACTCCCTCAGGAAGATGTCTCTAAAATCGTTCAAACCAGCTTACAAGGGGGAATAAATTGGTTCGATACCGCAGAAGTATACGGCAAAGGACAATCCGAACAAATGCTTGCAGGAGCTTTAAAGGAAGCGGGAAGTTTAGCAGACAAGGCCTATATCGCAACGAAATGGTGGCCAATTCTTCGAACTGCCAGCAGTATTACGAGCACAATAGAAGAGCGGATTCAATTGCTTGATCATCGAACGATTCATCTTTATCAGATCCACAAGCCTTATTCATTCTCTTCAATTCCAAGCGAAATGAAAGCGATGGCAAAATTGGTTAAACATGGCAAGATCCAAAATGTAGGAGTCAGTAATTTTTCAGCGAAACAAATGCGCGAGGCAGATCGCGTGTTGCGCGAATACGGCCTGCGGCTTGTATCGAATCAAGTGAAATACAGCTTATTGGACCGTAGAATAGAACAGAATGACATTTTGGACACGGCAAAAGAGCTTGGCGTTGCGATTATTGCTTACTCACCGCTTGAGCAAGGTATCTTAACCGGTAAATTTCATAAAAATCCTTCGCTTGTTACTGGCTTGCGCAAGCGGTTAGCGGCATTTCGGGAATCAAGGTTGCAAATATCAAAACCACTTATAGATGTACTCGAACATGTGGCGCAAAAATACAACGCTTCTCCCACACAAATTGTACTGAATTGGATGATTCATGCAAATGGCAAGACGGTTTTTGCTATTCCCGGCGCTATGAAAGTATATCAAGCCGAGGAGAACGTTAAGGCAATGCGCTTTACATTGAAACCCGATGAGATTGATATGATTAGTACAATCTCATATGAGGTGATGAAATCAAGAAGATGATCAATAAACCTTCCCCAATTAAGATGAGACAGGGCCGGCTCATTGAGCCGGCTTTCGCGCACTTTAAGTGAACATGTCCTATTCTTAAAAAAAGACAACGCTTTCTTAAGAATGTTGTCTTTCGGCCTTATTTCCTAGTTTTCTATAATAGGAGTAAGGAGGAAGGCTCATGAATCTAGAAGCTGCGATAACAAAATCTGACACAACCAGACAGGGGGCGCAATATTGGAAGCGCTTCAAGAGACAGTGGCCGCTTCATCTCTTCGTAGGGATGGGAATGCTTTTTCTGCTCATCTTTGCTTACACGCCGATGTTCGGGATTATCATGGCTTTCAAAGATTACAGGATTGTAACAGGCATTCAAGGGATCTTTACGAGCGAATGGGCGGGTTTACGACATTTCAAGGAGTTCGTGACCGATTACCGTTTCGGTGAAATTGTAAGAAATACGCTCGTTCTCAGTTTGCTCAAAGTGTTGTTTACGTTTCCTGCTCCAATCGTTCTGGCGATTTTGCTCAATGAAGTGAAAAAGATGGCCTTTAAGCGGTTTGTGCAGACGGTCAGTTACTTGCCTCATTTTATATCGTGGGTCGTCGTCGTTGGGCTATCCTTTTCCTTTTTCTCGGCGGATGTCGGGATCATAAACAAATTGCTTATGAAGATCGGTCTCATCAACGAGCCGCTCGCCTTGACGACAAGCCCCGATTATTTCTGGGGACTTGCGGTTGGCACAGCGGTGTGGAAGGAGATGGGCTGGTGGTCGATCATCTTCCTGGCCGCCATCGCAGGAATCAATCCGTCTCTGTATGAGGCGGCCCAAATCGACGGAGCGGGAAGACTGGCTCGAATACGCCATATTACCCTTCCCGGAATCCAGGGGACGGTTGTCGTCGTGCTTATTCTGACGATCGGCAGCATTCTGGGCGGAGGGTTGGTCGGCTCCAATTTCGAACAAGCCTTCTTGCTTGGCAACAAAATCAATAACTCCACAGCGGAAATTGTGCAAACGTACGCTTTTAAGGTTGGACTTGCCGACGGGAGATTCGCTTACGCCGCGGCGATTGATTTGGTTCAATCTGTCATATCCGTCGCACTCATCTTCTCCAGCAATTACGTCGCGAAGAGAACATCGGGGTCAAGTTTATTCTAAAGAACAGGGGGACCGACTGTGCTGGCAAGAGGGAGACAAAAAGATTTGGCGTTTGACGCTTTCATCTATGCGATATTGTTTGTCATGACGCTCGTGATGTTGTATCCGTTCTATTATGTACTGATTATTTCCTTCAACAAAGGTACGGATTCATTGCTCGGCAACATTTATTTGTGGCCGCGGAGCTTTACGCTGGAAAACTATGAGATGTTTCTTAGCGATCCAAAGTGGTATAAGGCACTGGTTGTCACCGTCTTGAGAACAGTCGTCGGTACGTTTCTCGGTGCTGCATTCACTTGCCTCGTTGCTTACGGACTGTCGCACCGCGATCTGCTGTTCGGCAGAGTATACTTTACGATCATTATTTTCGCGATGTATTTCTCCGGCGGGCTGATTCCTTATTACGTTGTGCTGCGTTCCGTCGGTTTGTTGAATACATTCGGTGTCTATGTCATTCCATCCATGCTCAGCACCTTTTTCCTGCTTATCGCTGTTTCTTTCTTTCGCGAAATCCCGGCGGAACTGAAGGAGTCGGCGGTCATCGATGGAGCCAGCGAATTCAAAATCTTCTGGAGCATCATCCTGCCCGTATCGCTGCCGCTGATTGCGACAATGGCACTGTTTCTCGGCGTCGGGCAATGGAACAGCTGGCTGGATTCCGCTTACTTCGTTCAGTCCGATTCGCTCCGGACGCTGGCATTCCGAATGATCGAGATTTTAAATAAAAGCAACATTAAGATGGAAGCGCTTGGGGCCGCTTCCAATGCGTCCGGTGTAACCAATTACTCTCTGCAGGTGACGTCGATGGTGGTGTCGATCGCTCCGGTTGTCTGCGTTTATCCTTTCCTGCAAAAATATTTTGTCCAAGGCATTATGCTCGGATCGGTCAAAGGATAGGCTGGTATTCGTGCTTCCGGTTAATACGACGTTCGTGTTTTCGGAGCGTTCGTTTTAATAGAAAGTTTCAAAATTATACACACTATTCATGGAGGGGATTCGATTGAAAACACAGAGTATGAAAAAAAAGTTCGCATGGCTGGTCATCGTATCGATGGCGCTTGCTCTATTGTCTGCATGCGGCGGCAATAGCGAAAACGGCGGACAAAGCAGCGAAGCAACCGGAAGTGAAGGGACGAAGGAAACAACGGCCGCTAGCGATTCGGGAAGCGCAGGCGAGCCGGTAGAGTTGACGTTGTTCATCAACCACCCTTGGTATCCGATCAAGGAGTGGACAGGCCCGATCGCCGACAAAATTACCGAGAAAACCGGCGTCAAGCTCAAGGTCACGGTCGCAGCGGATGATAAGCAGCTTCCGGTCATGATTGCATCTGGCGATCTTCCGGACCTGATTTTCGATGCCGACCAATTTGACCGGCTCTCGAATTCGAACATCTCGTATCCATGGAACGAGTTGATTGAAAAGTATGCCCCGGACTTTGAGATTGACCCGACTCGAAAAGCGGTCAACACGGTGGACGACGGCAACTTTTATACGGTCCGTATGGCATTCGCCACGGAGAAAGAATGGAACGAGAACAAGTACGCACTCGGAAATGACGGCAACCCGGGCATCGCGGTGCGCGAAGATTTGTTGAAAGAGCTGGGCAATCCTTCGCTGAAAACGCTGGACGATTTTGTCAACGTTCTCGGTATGGCGAAAGAGAAATACCCGGATATGGTACCGCTCGTCATGGACAATTACTGGTTCGAGCCCTATTTCATGAGTCAATTCGGTATGAACGGATGGGGATTGGTTTCCTGGGATGAGAAGGACGGGAACGTTTCTTATGGGCTCAATAATCCGAAGCTCCTCGATTTCTTCAAATTCATGAATAATCTGTATCGCAAAGGGTATATTCAGGCGGAGAATTTCGCGTATGCCAACTCGCAAATTGACGACGAATATGCGATCGGCGGCAAGGCGTTCGCTCACAGCCATACGGTAAGGGTTGCGGATTCGGACAACCTTGCCGCGCAGCAGAAAGGCGTCCCTTATACGTTCAAGATGATCCCGACAGCGCTAACGAATGATGCTGTGATCTTCAATAATGGAGTCGGCTGGTCCGGCACCTACATCACGAAAAACAACAAGAACCCGGAACAATCGATCAAGCTGCTGCAGTATCTGGCTTCCGACGAAGGGAAGAAACTGACGATGTTCGGCATTGAAGGCGAGCATTGGACGTGGAACGAAGAAGGTTATCCTAACCTGAAATACAATCCGTCGGATTCCGATTTCGTCAACAAAAACGGTATCAAGTGGTGGTACTTGTATAGCGACGCCATTACCGAGGGACTTTGGAGCTATGTGCCGGGAACACAAACGACGCAGGCGCTGATGGAGGCGAAGGCCATTACCGCTTATAAACCGGTGCTCAATATGATTCAACTTAAAGGCGATTCCCCTGAGAAGGCTATCAAAACGAAGCTCGATGAAATGGTAAACAACCAGAAAGTGAAGATTTATTTGGCTAAGTCCGATGCCGAAATGATGAAGGCGTACGAAGAACTGATTAATACCGCTAAGAAGATCGGAATGGATAAGCTTGACGAGTACGCGAATCAAGTGTATTCACAGAAAAAATCATTGTTTGAATAATCCGATTCCGGTAGGGGCTGACTGGCCTCTACCGGATTTTCCCCTTCCGGTGTGTATGGGCGTATGATAATTTACTCAGGAGGGGGTTCGTCATGAGCATCGTCAAAAAGATCGTCGTCGGCTATTTTATCATCATCTTCATCCCGGTTATCGTATGCGGCACCTATTTTTATTTGCAGATCTATGGAAGTCTCGTCTCACAATTCGCCGACAACCGTCAGAACATCCTTGAGCAGGCGTATTCAAACTTGAAAACGGATCTGGCCCGGATTGAATCGGTGTACCGGATTTTTCAATATAATGCTTATGTGACGGATTATTTGGAAGGCGTATACGAAACGGATTCGGAGAGCGTATACACTCATCTTCGGTATATCGGTCCGCTGTTTTCCCAATCCATAGCCATCAATCCGGAGATGAAGTCTATGGTCATTTACACGATGAAAGACCGTGTTCTTTCGATACCGGAGCGATTTGTCGACCGAGCCGCGTTACATCCCGATGTGCTGCCGGCTGTTTCAGCTTTGAAGCCGGGCCACGGGATTTGGATCCGGTTGTCAGAGGATGGAGCTGTACCTTCCTATGGCTACTATCAGTATTTGTACAACAGTCAGTACACGGAGAAGATCGGCCTGCTTGAAATTCGGGTTGGCGATGAAATGATAAGGCGGTTTCTGAAAGCGGCCGGCGTCGGAGAACATTGGCGCGTATTATTTTTTACCCCAGAGGGGGATAGGCTTCCTCTGGAGTTTGCATCCGCAGTCACGGCCTCGGAAGTCGATGACCGAATGTTGGCCGAGCTCGCTGCTGACCGGACGGTTGATAACGATTTTATTTATCACCGCACGATTGTGAATCAGCTGTTCCTTAAAGAGCTTGGCTTCCGAGTTTTAATTGCCGGTCAGGTGGACGATGTGTTTGAGCGGATCCGCAGCCGGGAAATCGTTCTTGTCGCCGTCATTATCGCCTTGCTTGTATTGCTGTCAGTTCTATACTATTACTTTGCGTCTTCGATAGCCAAAAGGATATTGAAGCTGGCGCGGCATATGAGAGCTGTAAGCGACAGTAATTTGAAACTGGTGACAAACAGTCCGAGCGATAAGGATGAGATCGGGTTTTTAACTTTGTCTTATAATGCGATGATTCAGCGGTTGGATGAGTTGATCAATCATGTTCACCGTGCTGAACTCCGAAACAAGGAAGCCGCTTACAAAGTGCTGCAGGCGCAGATCAAACCGCATTTTCTGTACAACACGCTGGAAACAATCCGCATGCTGGCGGAAGCGAACGACGACAGGGAAGTGGCGGATATTTCCTATTCGTTCGCCCGCCTTATGCGGTACAGCCTGTCTCCGCAGAAGGACGACACCGTGCTCAGCGCGGAAATCGAAATGGTTGCCTATTACCTGAACATTCATCAGGCCCGGCTTGGAGACAGACTGGAGGTGAAGTTCGACATTCGACTGAAAGCGGAATCCGTTCCATGCCCCCGGTTTATACTTCAGCCTCTCGTCGAAAATTGCATCGTTCATGGCGCTTCCGCCGTTCTCCGGCCGGTTCGCATCTCGCTCATCGCGGAGGAGGCCGGCGATATGATCCGGATCGTGCTGACCGATAATGGGGCAGGGATCGCCCGGGACAAGCTGCAAGACATCCGTGCTTTGCTGGCGTTCGGCAGCGATGCTGGGGGAAGCTTGGACGACGAAGGCGGCGGTATCGGACTGTTTAGCGTCAGCGAGCGCATCAAAACCTTTTATGGAGGCTCATCACGATTGGAACTTGAAAGCGAGGAAGGGAAAGGAACGACCCTGACCTTATATTTGTCGAAAGGGAGGGTATCGTTGCAATGAAAGTGATGATTGTGGATGACGAGCCGGTCATTCTGAAGGGGCTTCTTAAAATCGTCAAGGAATCCGCGCCCGATTTGGCCGAGGTGGCACTGGCGCATAACGCTTATGATGCGCTTGAGAAGATGATGGAGAATCGGCCGGACGTTACAATAACAGATCTCAACATGCCGGAGATGGATGGATTTGCTCTGATTGCCGAAGCTAAGCGACGAGAACTATGCGATCGTTTTATTATTCTGACCGGATACGACGAATTTCAATATGCCCTGCAGGCGATTCGCTCGGGTGTGATCGACTATTTGCTGAAACCGATCAATAAGGGTGAGCTTTCCGTCTTATTGCACCGGATCGCCGCCGAACTCCCAGCCTGTTCGCCTGACGATCGCGACCATGCGGCCAAAATTCTCGGGTTTATCGAATCGAATTACGCTCAGGATCTGTCGCTGGATCAGTTGGCGGAACATTTGAATTTGCACCCGAATTATATCAGCAGTCTGTTCAGCAAGGAAACCGGAACGACTTTCGTCCAATATTTAAGCACGGTGCGTATTCGCGAAGCCAAGAAACAACTCGCCGAGTTCCCGCATTTACCTGTCAACTCGATTGGTTCCCGAGTCGGCTTTGAGAACCGGCACTATTTCAACAAAGTGTTCAAGAAGTATACGGAGATGACGCCGGGGCAGTATCGGGCCTCTTTGGGAATTTCGCCTTTGGACGATCAGGAGTAAAAGTCGAATAAATTGGAGGAAGTGCGAGTGAATAATTGCATTTGGTTCGATAAACCATCAGACAAGTGGGAAGAAGCGTTACCGGTCGGCAACGGCCGATTAGGCGCGATGGTCTTCGGCGGAACGGGCAACGATCGTATTCAGTTGAATGAAGACAGCCTATGGTTCGGGGGGCCGACCAACCGAAACAACCCGGACGCTCTCGCGAACTTGCCGGCGATCAGGAAGATGTTGCTGGATGGACGACTGAAGGAGGCGCACCGCCTCGCTGCGATGGCGCTCTCCGGAGTTCCGGAGTCGCAGCGGCACTATATGCCGCTCGGAGACCTGCAGTTGACGCAGCAAGAAGCGATCGGCGACATTACCGATTACCGGCGGGAGCTTGATCTGAAGCGCGGCGTTGTCCGGGTGAGCTACAGCAAAGGCGGGGTCCGCTATACGCGTGAAGTGTTCGCGAGCTATCCGGATCAAGCGCTCGTCGTGCGGCTCTTGTCCGACCGTCCGGCCGGCGTGTCGGTGGATGTCCGGCTAACCGGGGCGCGCAATCGGCACACGGACGGCTTAGAGCGGATTGATCCGGGGACGGTACGCATCAGCGGCAAGACAGGCGGAGAAGACGGCATACGCTACTCCGCGTCGTTGCGGGCTTCGGCGGACGGCGGCTCGACGAGCATCATCGGTGAGTTTCTCGCCATCGAGGGGGCGGACAGCGTCACGCTGCTGCTGACGGCGGCCACCTCGTTCCGCTACGACGACCCGTCTTCGGAGTGCATGCGCGCTCTCGAAGCGGCTGCGGTTCGGCCGTACGGGGAACTGCTGGAGCGGCATATGGAGGATTACCGAGCGTTATTCGGCCGTGTATCGCTGCGGCTGGGAAACCATTTGGAAGCATTGGACGAAGGGACAGCGACGATGCCGACGGACGCACGGCTGGAGCGGTTGCGGCAAGGCAGGGAAAGAGTGTACTTGGTCAGCCTGTATTTCCAGTTCGGCCGTTACCTGCTGATCTCGTCCAGCCGTCCCGGCTCGCTGCCGGCCAATCTGCAGGGCATCTGGAACGATGACATCAATCCAGCGTGGGACAGCAAATATACGATCAACATCAATACGCAGATGAATTATTGGCCCGCGGAAATAGGCAACCTGTCCGAATGCCACGAGCCGCTGTTCGATCTCATCGAGTGGATGCTGGAGCGGGGACGGTGCACGGCATCCGTCATGTACGGATGCCGCGGGTTCGTCGCGCACCACAACACGGACATCTGGGCGGATACGGCGCCGCAGGACATCTGGTTGCCGGCGACGCACTGGCCGATGGGCGCCGCTTGGCTGTGCCTGCATTTATGGGAGCATTATTCGTTTACGGGCGACCGGGAGTTTCTGGCAAAAGCATACGAGACGATGAAGGAAGCGGCGTTGTTCTTCCTCGACTATTTGACGGAGCTGGAGGGCGGCCGGCTGGTGACGAACCCATCCGTCTCTCCGGAGAATACGTACATCCTGCCGAACGGGGAATCCGGCACCTTGTGCGTCGGTCCTGCGATGGACAGCCAGATCCTGTATGCGCTGTTCACAGGCTGCATCGAAGCATCGGCGGCGCTTGGAACGGACGAAACGTTCAGGGAACAGTTGAGCGCGGCGCGATCGCGGCTGCCGGAGCCGAAGATCGGAAGGCACGGGCAGATTCAGGAATGGCTAGAGGATTACGAAGAGGCGGAACCGGGGCATCGCCATATCTCCCACCTGTTCGCCTTGTACCCGGGCAACCAGTTCACGGTTCGCGGGACGCCGGAGTTGGCCCGTGCGGCGCGGACGACGCTGGAGCGACGGCTCGCGAACGGCGGCGGACATACCGGCTGGAGCCGGGCGTGGCTGATCAATTTTTGGGCGCGGTTGGAGGACGGGGAACAGGCGTACCGCAACGTGCTGGCGCTGCTGCGCCACTCCACGCTTCCCAATCTGTTCGACAACCATCCGCCCTTTCAGATCGACGGGAACTTCGGAGGAACGGCAGGCATCGCGGAGATGCTCGTGCAGAGCCATACGGGCGAGCTTCATCTGCTGCCGGCGTTGCCAACAGCGTGGGCTGAAGGCGAAGCGACGGGCCTGAGGGCCCGCGGCGGTTACGAAGTCCATGTCCGTTGGGAGCGTGACGGCCGGTGGACGGCGCAGGTCCGCGCTTCGCTCGCGGGGCTCTGCCGGGTTCGTTCGGCCTCGATCGTACGTGTGACGCGCAGCGGCGATCCGATCGTGTTCGACCGGGCAGAAGACGGAGTCGTTGCATTTGCGGCGGAAGCAGGAGCGGTCTACTTACTGGAAGGAGAATATCGGTAGAGACTGGAGCTTTAGAGGAACCCTGCAAGATGAATGAGGTGCTAATTAGTGTATTTAAGATTTCATGGTAATTATTTCAGTCCTAAGACAAAACAACCTTTTGGTATTTTTGTTGTCATTTATCACTTGTATCGTGATGGAAAGCTTTCTGAAAGTGACAACAAACTTTATTTGGATACCAAAGAATGGTTTGAACAAAAACTGCCCAACCCGCCTTATTATGATGATAACAATTCAGTTAATGCTGTGACTTGGTTTAAAGTTGTCGATAAGGTAGAAGGTATGATAAGACGACTTGAACCTTTTCTTATTATTGAAGAAAAAAATAATGTCGAAATAATCAAATCCGTCTCTAAAGAACTCCCTGGTGATCTTATATATGAAGACGAATATCAAGTTGGAATAGTTAACCAAATTAACCGAAAAGGTGGTAAATTACGAGACTGCCGCGGATAAACGGCAGCCTCGTTGATCTGACGAGCATGATAATGGTAACCGCTTAAAGAACTTATTCGACATATAAGGCTGTCGATTATTGTGGACAGTTTTAACGTGAACAGATACATGAAGAGAATGTATCTGATTTTTCGAATATATTTACAGGATCAGGGATTAAATCGCGTTTTGTGTATGAAATTTCGAATAGAATCGCCAGATTCTATATGTGCACCACTCATTTTGTATGATTCTTCGCATACATTTTGTGGTCTCTAGCAGATTTCTGAAGTTATGAAAATTAATCGATAGCCTGCATATGCAAGTATCTTTATTTTTGGGGAGCATATAACATGCCTTTGCCTATGGTCCATATGACTATTAGTGAAAACATTTTCAGACAAAAAGGTGTGGAACTTGATCCCGCTTTTTTATTGGGAAGTATTTCACCAGATGCCATTCACATGCGAGAAAACACTACCAGAGCGGACAAAAAAAAGACACACTTCGAATTCAGCGAAGAATACACAGTGGAGGACTTTTTCCACAACAAGATGGTTCAGTTTGTTGATTCTGTCCCTGGAGATCAGCAATGGAGTATGTTCGCAAAAGGATACATATCGCACGTATTAACTGATCTAATCTGGACTCAAACTGTTTATCGTGACTTTGAAACGCAAATTGCTAATAAACAGATTGAAAATGTTCGAACTTTATATTATATGGAAACCGACCAAATCGATTTTAATTTATATAGGAATGAAAGTTGGAGAACGAAAGCTTGGGAGTCTCTATATACCTGCCCATCGATGTCGGTTCTTGACATGCTTACGGAAGTAGAAGTGGAGAACTGGAAGCATAGAGTGCTTGGTTGGTACACTGATTCATCTAAAGAACCGTGTATCCAGACCAAGTACATCACGGACAATTCGGTACATAACTTCATCAAAGAGACTTCTGTTCGCCTGTTAAGTTTGTTTAAACAGGTAGGGTATCTTTTAGAAGACTTCTAAAGACTGTGACCATATCAGAGGGGCTATGTTTATGATTAAAAAAATTCTTAGTCATTTTCGCAGCATTAAGTATAAGTTCTTGTTTGCGAATCTAGCCGTACTGGTTACTCTTTGCAGCAGCATCATCTATCTCTGGAACGTCCGGACTGCCGATGATACCCGTGTATCCGCCGCTGAATACATTAACGAGATGCTGAAAATTACGAATGACAACTTAGAGGTTTCACTAAAGGATATATACGGATTGGTGAATATTGCTGCAAGCGATACCGACACGATCCAGATTCTTTCCAAACCTTCTACGACCAGCGACGCGGAATATGTACAAGACGATCGCAAGATGCGAAAGTATATTGCGGGATTGTTTACGTATAAGCACTATCTGAATGACATCACCATTGCAGGCAGCGACAAAAAAACGTATTCGCTCGGCCACTCGGTTACATTCGATTTTCTTGCCAGCCAGCCCTGGTACGGAAAGCTCTGGAATCAGGAAGGCTCAACCGTTCTGATTCCCCCGCACTACAATACCGTTCATCCCGTCACCTCCTCTTCCCAGGATGACAGGGTCATTTCCATCGCTAAACCTGTTTTCGACAATAACCAGGTCATCGGTTTTGTATTGGCCGATGTTCGAACTCAATTATTGAACGATATATTCGCCAACAATCTGAAAGGTCAAGTCAAAATGCTAGTCGCCGATACGCAGACCGGCAACTTGATTGTTAAGCCTCAGATTGATGGATTCGATCAAATGGACTCCGATTCGAATGCCTTCGCTCCAATCATTCAAAGGATCCGCAATCATGAAGGGAGTTTTTACACTCGTCTAGGCAAAGTTGATTATTTGATTGTTTATCGCTACTCACCGCTGACGGAATGGATGATGATCTCATTCGTTCCGAAGAGTCATCTATTGGAGCAGTTCCATCAGACTCGTAACTTAACCCTTTTAATATCGATTCTCTTCTGCGGCGCCGCCGCCATCGTATCCATTCTAGTATCTTCGTTCTTAACGAAATCCATCCTGAGGTTGAATCGAGCGATCAATAAAGTCGACGGCGAACATTTGCACTTGCAGATCCAGATCAAATCGAACGACGAAATCGGCCAGTTGTATCGCCAATTCAATCAAATGGTGCAACGGATGAAAGAACTAATGGAGAGTACCAAGCGAACCGAACAGGAGAAAAGAAAAGCCGAAATTAGAGCGTTGCAAGCTCAAATCAACCCGCACTTCTTGTATAACTCGCTTAACACCATTAAATTTCTATCCGTATATCAAGGCGCCGACAACATTCGCAAAGTGACCGAGTCTCTATCCAAGTTGATGCACGTTGCGATGAAAGATCATTCTTTCATCACGGTAGAGGAGGAACTCGATTACCTGCGGTGCTATATGAATATCCAGGAATTTAAATACAGCAACAAATTCACTTACTCCGTGACGGTCGAGGATGAGATGATGTCCTGCATCCTGCCGAAACTTCTGCTGCAGCCGCTTCTGGAGAATGCGTTGTTGCATGGCATTGGACCGATGAAAGGGCAAGGCATGATCACGTTAAAAGGCTTTAGGGATGGTGATTTACTCGTTTTCCGACTGCAAGATAACGGAGTCGGAATGACAAAGGATATTATAGACAAGATAAAAAGCCCAACTGGCGAAAACGCCGGTCTGGGAATCCGGAACGTCAGTTCCCGAATCGAGATGACCTTCGGCCACGAATATGGCATATCGGTCGTAAGCGAACCAAGGCTCTATACGATAGTCGAAGTTACATTGCCGGCAATCGAGAGAGGAGAGGAAGCCCAATATGTATAGCCTCTTGATCGTCGATGACGAATTGCTGGTTCGGAACCATCTGCGAACGTTGATTAACTGGGAACAGCATGGATTCGTTATTGCGGGAGAAGCTTCGAACGGACAGGAGGCGCTTGATTTTCTCGCTCAGAAGAAGACGGACGCCGTCCTTTCGGATATTCGGATGCCGATCATGGATGGCGTCCAGCTTTCTCGTGAAATTCAGCGGCGTTACCCTTATATACCTGTCGCCATGTTAAGCAATTATGATGATTTTGCTTATGTGAGAAGCGCTTTGCAGCATGGCGCGGTTGACTACCTGCTGAAGCACATGCTTAACGAACATTTGCTGCTTGAACTGTTGCAGAATCTAAAAGCCCGATTAAAGAACGGTGAAAACGCCGAGAGAGCTGATTACCGGGTTATCGCCACACAAATTCAAGCGTTCAAGCAAAAGTTCGTTATTCAGATATTAAGTCGCTTTTTTAAGCATGAATCGGAAAATATAGCTCATATCAGGGCGCAACGGCTGTCGATTGATACCAAAAATGTGGTTCCGATCGTGATTGAACTCGATCAATCGCGGGACACGGTTGCCAGACGAGGGTTAAAAGAAGAAGAACTGCTCCATTTCTCCATACTCAACATCATCGAAGAGGTATTGTCGGATAATGACAACGGGATCGCCGCGCCGATTTCAAATGGACGATTTGTTGTTCTGTTGTCATACGCCGCGACCCGAAGCGCCGCTAATATGGACTATCGGACACGAAGTGTGGTGGGCCGAATCGATCAGTGTATTAAAACGTTTATCAAACTACAAGCGAGCTTCAGTATCGGCGTTCGATGCGAGCATATCCTACAAGTTCCGGACAGCTATGAGCAAGCTTGCAGCAAACTTGCGGAGAAGTTCTATCTGGGATCTAACTGTATGATCTACCCCGATATGCAATCCGAAATATTAATCGACAAAATGACCGGTTTAGACCTGAAGATGGAAAAAGAATTGGTTGCTGCATTAAAACTTGGCAACACGGAAGCCGTTCAAGATACGATGACCGCCATCATTCAGTCCATTCGCCGGGAGCGGCATAGCCCCGTAGCCGCGCAAATGATTTTTAACGAGCTGTTAGGAATAATAAATCGAATATGCAGAGACAAACAAATCGATACGGAACAAGCTTATTCGGGATCCGTGCCGCCGCATGAGGTGATGGCCTCCTTGGAAACGCTGGATGAAATTCAGACATGGCTTGAAGGTATATTCCACCGGCTGGTTCGCTTGCTTCATCATTCGGAGGAGCTGTACGTGTCGTCGAATATCCGAAAGGCTGCAGCCTATATGAAAGAACACTTGCACGTAAATTTATCCTTAGGAGATGTAGCCGATCAAGTTGGGATTAGCGCTACTTATTTGAGTTTCATTTTCAAAGAAGAACAAGGCATTGGCTTTCTGGAGTACTTCATGGAACTGCGCTTGGACAAGGCCAAGACGCTTATGCTAGAGGAGAAACTAGAGCTTAAAGAGATAGTGACAGCCTGCGGATTCAACAATTACCCCTACTTCTTTAACGTATTTAAGAAGAAAGTAGGAATGACACCAGGCGCCTACGTTAAGCTTAATAAATAATAATGAACCACAAAACTTTATAATGAACCGCAAAACTTTATAATCCTATAGGCTTCCCTAAGGCGTTATAGTATTCACAGAAACGTTTCTAACTACACAATGACTTGGGAGGCACTATCGAATGAAAAAAGGGTTGGTCGCAAGTATCTTGGTCCTTATCTTAACGATCGTCTTGTCCGCTTGCGGCAATAACGGCAACAATGCTAATGAATCTCCGGTCGCATCGGGAGCAGCTTCACCTGCTTCTGAGGCAAGCGAATCGGCTTCTTCAAGCACCGGTGAGGTAAAAGATATTACCATGCTCATGTTTACGGATTGGTATAAGTCCGGTATCCAGGCTATCGAGAAGGATATTAACGACAATGCCGACAAGCTCGGATTCAGGCTCAATATCGAGAAAATCGCAGGGGGCTCTGCGGGAGAACAAATCTATAAAGCCCGTGCCGCGGCCAATGAACTGCCGATGCTCATCTCCACTTACGGCACCAAATGGGTCAAGAACGAAATGGGAGGTCTATCCCACTTCCAGGAAATCGGCGGAATCGGCGGGGATTGGACTCAGAACTATCCGGAATCGATCTTGAATACGGGCACCTTTACGGATGAAGGCAAAGTTTATGGCATCCCGTTCGATTCCGTCAATATTAACGGCGTATTTTATAACAAGAAGGTATTCGAAAAACTGAATATTCAGGTTCCTCAAACCTATCAGCAATTTTTGGAGGCCCTTCAGATCATCAAGGATGCGGGAATTACCCCTCTTTATCTCCCTGCCAAGGACACTTGGACGGTCAATATGTTCGATCATGAAGGTTGGCTGCGCCTCAATCAACCACTGAAACCGATTATGGACAAGATCAACAGCAACGAGACGCACTTTGCAGACCAGTCTCTATTGGCCGACACCTTTACCAAGCATAAGGAGCTGCTTGAAAAAGGCTACATCCAAAAAACATACCTCTCCGACACCTACGCCGGTGCGCAAAAGGCAGTCGCAGAAGGTACGGCTGCCATGACCATTAACGCGACCTGGATGATCGACAACATTGCGAAAGACTACCCAGACAAGGTCGCAGATATAGGCGCGTTCCGCGTTCCGTTCGACGAAGATCCAAATGCGACTCTTTATATGCCGTTCAACCTGTCGATTACGGATCAATTTACGGATAAAGATCTTTTGGCCAAGTTTATTGCCTACTTTACCGATCCGGCCAATCAACAGAAGTTCTATGACGCTCAAGGAGGCATTCCTAGCATCAAAAATGTGACCTCCAAGCTGCAGCCTGCACAGGAAGATCTGAAGAAGCTTCTTGATGAAGGTAAAACGGTTGGCTTCTGGGGCGATCCTCTCAATTACAGCTGGGGTGACCAGAACGCCTATCTACTCGACTATTTCCTTGGCGCCAAAAAAGTGGAAGACGTCCTGAAGGCTATGGATGATGAAGTCGCTAAGAATGCAAAAACGAAAGCCGATCCTCACTGGAAATAACAAGATTTATAGTATATGGAAAAGCCTCTCCCTGCGAGATATGACGTCTTTTCCTAAAACAAGAAGGTGATTTCATTGAATAAACAACTTCATAAACAATACCCGTACTCGATGCTGATCCCCGGAACAGTTATTTTTCTGCTTTTCTTTGTCACCCCTACCATTCAGGGGATCGGATATTCTTTTACGAATTGGGACGGCTTTAGTGCCAAATGGGTTGGTTTGGATAATTTCAAGTCGTTTTTTTCCGACCCCACGTTAACCCGCATCGTTCGGAATACTTTCATATTCACCATCGTCTCAACGATTTTTAAACTGGTTCTTGGTATTCTCCTAGCTCTTATGGTTAATCGCGAACTCAAGACAAAAGGGTTCTTACGCACCGTTTTTTATTCGCCGGCAGTCCTTAGCAACATCGCGGTAGGCCTCATTTTTGTAGCCATTCTGCATCCGGAATCCGGCATTCTGAATAGAAGTCTCAGTACGATCGGACTCGGCTTCATATCCCAGGACTGGCTGCACAATCCGGATATCGCGATCTATAGCGTTGCCGCTATCGAAGTGTGGAAGTGGACCGGGTTTAATATGATTATTTTGCTAGCAGGCCTTCAAGCGATTCCCAAGGACTATTACGAGGCGGTTTCTATAGATGGAGCAAGTGCCTGGAGCCGGTTTTGGCATATAACCTTCCCATTGCTTAGCCCCGCCTTCAACAGCGTATTCATCCTGAATTTAATCGGGGGATTGAAGGTGTTTGATATGATTACGGCAACCACCGGCGGCGGACCCGGAACCACCACGGAAGTGATCAATACCTGGGTTTACAAAGCATACGGAGCTTCAAGGCTGGGCGAATCCAGCGCAGGGAGCTTTGTGCTCGCCCTATTGGTAGCGCTCGTTTCACTGATCACGTATTATTTCCTTCGCAGAAGAGAGGTGGAACTATGAGCGCCAAGAAATGGAGGAAACTCGCAATCGAAATCCCCTTTATTTTGCTTAGCGCGCTCGTCATCCTTCCATTATACACGCTTTTCGTTAACTCACTGAAAAGCAGCGCGGACGCAGCTCAAATGACGCTCAGCTTTCCGAAGTCGTGGCATTTCGAAAACTTCAGAATTGTGTTTCAAGAAGCCAATATGGGGGTTGCTTTTAAGAACAGTCTTATCATCACGGTTGCAGCTGTTGTTGCTTTGATTGTATTTTCGGCCTTTACGGGGTATGTCATTCAACGCAGAAGCACTCGTATTACTGCAGTCATCTATTTCGTCATTCTTGTCGGATTGACGGTTCCGACTTTTATGGTTCCGACTTATATTTTGGCGAAAAACCTTCACTTGACCGACTCTCTGACAGGAATCATTCTTGTTAGCATCGCAATCAATTTCCCGTATGGCGTGTTCTTGTATACGGGGTATTACAAGAGCATTCCCCGTGAAATTGATGAATCCGCGGTAATCGACGGATGTAAACCGTACGGACTGTTTTTCCGAATTATATTCCCATTGTTGCTTCCCGTTACGGTCACCAGCATTATTATACAGTTTCTAGCTATTTGGAACGATTTTTCTACTGCCGTTTACTTTCTCAATTCAGCGTCCAAGTACAGCTTGGTCATGACGACGTTCTTTTTCTTCGGAGCACACGCTGCGGATTGGAATCTGGTTTTCGCTAATCTTGTCATCATCTCTTTGCCAGTGCTGGTACTGTACTTCCTGTTGCAGCGTCTCGTTATTTCCGGCCTTACTAGCGGGGCGGTCAAAAGCTGAACGTTTGATCTAAAATTGTTGTGGAAGCCCCCCGCTGATCCTGAAGCGCCTGGGACAGCGTTGGCTTCTTCTCCGATATATAGGAGGTGAAATGGAATGAAGAAGTTATGGATAATGCTCCTTATTATTGCCGCTATTGGAACCGCTTTCATGATCTTCAACAGCGTTATTACTCCAAATAAAGAGGCTGTTGTTGTTCAAATTAATGGACAAGCCGTACAAATGAGTGAATTTAAATGGATACTGGATCGTCACAGATCGGAAGTGTATCGCTATTTTCATGAAAAGTACGGTGTGCAAGATTCCGTAAATTTCTGGAGTCAATCCATCGAAGGAGAGAATCCGGGCGAGATGGTGAAAAAACGGGCGCTCGAAGAGCTTGTGGGTTGGAAAGTTCAGCTAGGGTTGGCTCAGAAGTACGGACATATTAAAGATAGCAGCTTTACCTCGTTTCTCATTCGCTTAGATGCCGAGAATTTACGACGAAAGGAAGATCAACAAAATCAGAAACCCGTTTTCGGCCCCTTATCTTTCGATAAGCTAACCTTCTATGAATACGAAAGAAGTAATCTGATTAGTCAGATAAAAAAATCGTTGGCTCAGCAGGTATGGAAAGTATCCGATGATCAATTGCTCCGTTTCTACGATCAGAATAAAGAGCGGCTTTATAAAAACGTGTATACGATGAAAATTCGGAAAGCCGGCATCTCTTTTTTAGATACCGATAACGTCACAAATGAAAAATTGAAAAAGGAGTCGGTTCAGCTATTAACCAAAGCCAGCGAGGCTGTCACGAACGGGAGGAGTTTTAACGAAGCGATTGATCAGCTTCAAAGCTCGACCGATCTGAAAATCATGCACGAGGATCAAACATTCGACGAAAGCACGTTGCTGCTGGATACCAGAATGTATAAAGAGATTTGGAACGAAGCAAATAGGCTGCAGCCGGGGCAAGTCAGCGGCCCGATTGAAGCCTTTGACGGCGCGTACTACTTGATTAAATTGGTGGAAAAGAGGGATAACGGGTTCAAAAGTTTTGAATCTATTAAGGATCAGGTGGAGGTTGCTTATATCAACCTGCAATATGACGAGTATCTAAAGAAAGAGATCGGGCAGGCAAAGGTCGAAATCGATCAACGAATATGGTCCGACGTTGAACTGAGATGAACGGAGAAAGGGGTGATGGTCAAAGTCAAGTCAATCTCGGATGCATATCTGCCGGCAAGTCAAAAATGGAATGAAGGAGTGTTTGTATGATGACAATCAGTAATTTGAGAAAAGGTTATGCACTAGTAAAGTTTTTGATAATGTTCAGTCTGGTGATCCTTGGCACACTTCCTTTGGCGAGCAATAAAACCTATGCCGCGACCGGCTATTATGTTGACTGTTCAGCAGGCAGCAACGGATCCGGAACGCAAGCCAGTCCTTGGAACGCGTTGAGCAGCGTAAACGCCGTTACTTTTTCTCCAGGGGACACCATCAATTTCAAAAAAGGGACAGCCTGCACGGGGCAGTTAAAACCTCAAGGATCAGGCAGCAGCGGTTCCCCTATCACCATTGATGCATACGGCACTGGAGCGGCGCCGCTAATTAACGGCAATGGCGTCATTGAAGCGGCTATTTATTTGCTTAATGTAAGCCACTGGACCGTGCAAAATCTGGAAGTCACGAATGATGCCGCAACCGAGGATTTAAGAAGCGGCGTTCTGGTGCAAGTGACGGACAACAATTTTTACTCCGGTATTACGATTCAAAACTTGAATATTCACCATGTGAAAGGATTATCCGACCGGACGATCGTCGGAAGATATTCGTCTGCAGGAATTACCGTCCGCGTTCCAAGAGACACGGAGACGGCAACAGGCACGGTTTCCAACGTACTTATCAACAATAACTCGATCCACGACTTGACTTGCGGCGGGATCGCGACCGGTGGAGGAACGTGGGGAGGATTGCCCCGCAATTATATTGGCAATATGGTCGTTCAAAATAATACGATCGTGGGAGCAGCAGCGGATCCCATCTTCATTGGGGCGGCAGACGCGCCATTGATTCAGAATAACGTTGCGTACGATACGGGCTTCAATGCCGTTAATGCGCAAGTGCTTGCGCAAATGTGGGCGGCCGCATCGAATAATCCCACATTCCAATACAATGAAGCGGCAAGAATCATTAACACCAATGATTCTCAAGCGTGGGACTGTGATTGGGGAATCTCCGGATTGTGCACGTATCAATACAACTACGGACATGATAACATAGGCGGATTTTTCCTGAACTGTACGGGATGCGTAAAAACGAATAAATCCATGATTCAGGTTCTAAGGTATAACATTAATCAAGGAAGCGCTAGAACCGTTAACTCCGGACAAGGTACGGACCAATGGATTCACAACAATACCTTCTTCAGTGCCGGCCATAGCCTGTCCAATATGGCATTTACGAATAACTCTCACATCATCGATAACATTTTTGTAGGTCCTGCCATCTCGGCATTGCCGACGTGGAGCGGAATTGAGTACGACTATAATCTCTACAGCGGCTTCACAGGTCCGGCATCGGATACACATGCCATTCATGGCGATCCTATGTTTGTGAATCCGGGCTCTGCGGGAGATGGTCGAAACACGGTCGACGGCTATAAGCTCCTCGCCGGATCTCCGGCTCTGGCTTCAGGGAGAGTCATGACCAATACCGGCGGGAAAGATTATTGGGGCAACACAGTCGACGAAGTAAATTCGCCGAATATTGGCGCCTATAACGCCCCGGGTATTAGCGGCGGCAAGCAAAACGGTATTGTCGACGGCGCCGTTTACAAACTGGTAAACGCAAACAGCAATAAGGTGCTCGGCATATACGGCGCACAAACAGGCAACGGCGCTAATGCCGTTCAATGGACGGATATCGGCTCCGCCGACCAAAAATGGAAGATTGTCGCGCTTAGCAACGGTTACTATAAACTCGTCAATCAAAACAGCCTTAAGGTGCTCGGCATATACGGCGGGGGAACAGGCAGCGGTTCGAATGCCGTTCAATGGGATGACACCGGCTCCGCGGACCAAAGCTGGCTCCTCGTGAAGAAAGCGAACGGCAAGTATACGATTTACAACAGAAACAGCGGGAAAGTGCTTGGCATTAGCGGCATGGCAGTAACGGACGGTGCGAATGCCGTACAATGGGACGATAACGGAACGTTAGATCACGAGTGGACACTGGTAAAATTGAATTAACACGAAAAAGCAGGAGGACAGGAAAGGCTTCTGACGCTAGAGCGTCAGAAGC